>Ga0351905_1003_pt1 | contig 80304 bp, 76 predicted proteins | sample BONcelHT113001E4_FD_205822 | JGI IMG/M metagenome (GOLD analysis project Ga0351905, IMG submission 205822) | Enriched cells from coal bed in the Powder River Basin, Montana, United States - BONCAT cells T11 rep1 HSBNCT.T11.300.1.E4 ... | reverse complement strand
AGCATCCCAACATATCTAGATTAAGTAGCTGGTTTAGGCAATAGTAGGTGTTAAAATGCAATATAGCAAAATCTTGTTATGCATGACGGTGCTCGTCTGCCTTGCTTTTCAGACATGCGCACAATCAGACCCCCTGGGCGGAAGTGCCAGTGGCACAATGGGATCTAGCGGTGATTATCTTAGCCCACCCACGGGCCAAAAGTACCCGACAGACTGGCTGGAAGGTGGATATGTTAGAAGTTCCGACCGTTCGATTGTGGACCCAGGGATAGCAGGCATGTTGCAGTGGCTCGATGCGCCAGTCCCGAGCTTCCCCTGGTACAGCTCGGATCTTACCTTTTATAAGCAAGCGGTTCCCGACACCATGTTCTCGCCCTTCAGAGAGTATTATACAACCACCGGCACGCCTGTAGTGGGTGGGATAATAAGCAATCCTACCAAGTTCGATATAACGCAGAAAGCACCTTCCAGTGTTTACTACGGTGCAGGTGTAGGGTTGCCATACTCCCAGTATGCAGCTATAGTGCCATCCAAAACCAATGACCTATGGATCCAGGGAGCAACAAACTGGACACAGTACGTGGTAAGCCCAGTTGGAACCTGGCTGCAGCTAATTGCCTACGCACCTGTTGCAGGGCCTGCGGGCTTCTATGAGACGATCCAGACTGATACAACCGGTTCCAAGTACAGCACATATCAGTTCAACCAAGGTTATAACACCATGAACTTCAATGCCGACCAGGTTGGAAGACACATGCTCTACTTTGTGGTAAACAGCCAGCCCAGCAATGTGGTCGTTGTGGATGTGTTTGCCCAGGCTCCAGCAGTGTCAACGAAGCCAGTACGTACAGCAGCCCCCGAGACACATCCGCTCGGACCTTATACTGTATCGTTCAATATGAACACCGATATGAGCTACCAGGTCAAGACACAAGATCCGGCGATCTATCCTTTTGTCACCATCTATCCGCTCGTGATAACAACGGATAATACAACGGGTGCATCCATAAGCATAACTCAATACAACAATCTCACACCCTCAATTCTGGGAGTGAACGAGGAGATCGCAGCCCTGCGTATGGCTCTCAGAGGCATTAACGTCACTGCCCCAGAGGAGATGGTCATCGACAACATGAACGGTTTCTTGCTCTCGGGAATGCCTTTCGCCGGCATGGGTAATGCGTCTCCCGATTTCATGGTCTACCAGGCCCAGTACTGGCTGGACAGCAAGGACTGTGAGTGCGGCCCTGTCTCTGTTGGCACAGTGCTCGTGAACATCGCCTCGACTTATCCCCAGGATGTTACAGAGGGTCTGCTGAGCAGCATCCACGTGGCTGCGGGCCAGATGCCGCCCACGCAAACCCAAGATCAGAATGTGTTGATAACCCCATCTTCAAACAATGTTCCAGAGGAGACATTCGGCTTTGTTGAGGGCAGAGTATATGATCAGAAGAACGGTGTGGGAGTGGCCTCGGCTGAGATAACTGTGGATTATAACCCCACGAGGATAATGACAGACGCCCTTGGCAATTACCGAGTAATGGTCCTGCCAGCACAGCACAGCATCGGGGCACAGTCATCAAATTACAGCGTTATACCATCTTCAGTCATGGTATACCGGAACCAGACAACCAAACTGGATCTGAAAGCTGTGAGCAGGTAAAATTGGATAAGAGGAACGACGGGAGTAGTCGACAGAGCGCTGAGACGATGGCATATTATATCCTGGCGGGGATGAGAGTTTCCGGGCCATCGACATCCATCCACAACTAGCAGTCGCCTGGTACAACAAGGACGTTGCTTCCAAGCCCTTGGAAGGACCGGCAAAGCAAATCCAGCTTTCGCCAACGCCAAGGAGTTGGGGTACAGTGGGTAGGTTCAGCATCCACATACATGCTGCTCAGCTTCTTAGTGATCGGGTGCTGCGGGCCGTACTCCTGCTCCGCTAGCCCCTTGATCCCCAAGATCTCGGATAGAAGCTTGCCAATCTCCTTCTTTATATACTTGCGATTTTACTCGGTCAACGGCTCAGCTCAGAGAGAATCTTTTGAAGCCTTATTTGGGATACAGGAAGATCCTTGCACGTGATCTGCGAAGATGCTGACCCGCGCCGACATGGACAATGCCTGCCAAGATCATAAGAATTTGTGTTTGATTCCAGGTAATTAATTAATTTAGTATTTATTGAATTCATATGCGCATAACATATGATACTTTGATATTTTAGTACCAAAAGCTTTTTATTCATTGGCATCTCACTATATTTAGATTAAGAAGCTGGTTTAGGCAATAGTAGGTGTTAAATATGAAATATGGAAAAATTTTGCTGTGTATGGCAGCGCTCGCCACGTGCATGCTAATTGGTGTCGCATGTGGACTGGACTATCTGGAAGGCGGATATGTTAGAAGCCATGACCGTTCAATGTCGGACCCGGGGATAGCTGGCATGTTGCGCTGGCTCGATGCGCCAGTCTCCAACTTACCCTGGTACAGCTCGGATCTTACCTTTTACAAGCAAGCGGTTCCCGACACCACGTTCTCTCCCTTCAGAGAGTATTATACAACCACCGGTACGCCTGTGGTGGGTGGGATAATAAGCAATCCTACCAGGTTCGACATAACGCAGAAAACACCTTCCAGTGTGTTCTACGGTGCCGGTGTAGGGTTGCCATTCAACCAGTACGCATCCGTAGTGCCGAACAAGACCAACGACCTCTGGATCCAAGGAGCAACAAACTGGACCCAGTATGTGGTAGGCCCCGTTGGAACCTGGCTGCAGCTAATCGCCTACGCACCCGTTGAAGGGCCGGCAGGCTTCTATGAGATGATCCAGACAGACACAACCAGTTCGAAGTACAAGACTTATCAGTTCAACGAAGGATATAACACCATGAACTTCAAAGCGGACGAGGTTGGAAGACATATGCTTTACTTTGTGGTAAACAGCCAGCCCAGCAATGTGGTCATTGTGGATGTGTTAGCCCAGGCAGAGCCAGGGTCAACCATGCCAATAGTACATGCAATGTCTTAGATGCAATGCATTACTGAAATAGAAATATAAGATTGATGGTAGGTAGTAGGTATGAAAATGAAATATAGCAAAATTTTTTTGTGTATGGCAGTGCTCGTCTGCCTTGCAGTTCAGGCATTCGCACAGGACCCCCTGGGTCTCGGCTCCAGTGGCAGCTCAATGGGATCTGGCGGAGATTGGATTAGCCCCAACATGGGTCAAACATCCGGTGGCAGCTCAATGGGATCCAGCGGAGATTGGATTAGCCCCAACATGGGCCTAAAGTACCCGACAAACTGGATGGAAGGTGGATTTTTTTATCCAGGACCTTTTGGAGTATTTCCTTATAACCCATCACCCTATTATTCAGACTTCAGATTGAGTTCATTAGCCGGGATGCAGAAGAGGTCTTTCCAAAAGAACTGGACAGAAACTATGAATTATATAAGAGCAAGCTCATCTATGAAAATATACCAGAATGGTCTTTGGGTAACGCCGTAAAAGGGTGATACGAGCAAGTTCCACTTTCACATATTGGACGGAAGTGACCTCAATTAGGGGGTCAGAGTGTCGATAGGCGAGGTTAAGAACAACTTTAGCAAACCTGCCTATACTGGGAAGAGTGCGAAGGGCGTGCTAAAACCAGGAGATGCCACGAATGTTATTTTTCTAGATTAAAAATATAGAAATTTTATTTTGCTATCATCTTTTGCATTAGAGACATAATTCCTGGCCGGGAATTATTGCCCTTTTGCGATCCTGGACCAATCATTCCCAGGCCCAGGGACCCCATCATCTCCTGGTTAAAGCGATCTGCAATCTCATCGAAGATCCTCTGATAGGCAATGCAATGGGGGTCGACGCCTTTTATCTCGCCGTTGGTAGGCGCGATGGCGTTATAGGGACAGCCTCCCCGGCAGTAGCGAATGTGCTTGCAGCCCTTGCATTCCCGGTCCACATACTCCTTGAAGGCGTGCATACGTACTCCCGCAGGCGACTCTGCCAGCTCCTTTTGGCTGGGACGATCCCGGACATGGCCCATGACATATTCAGGCATGCCCACGAAGCGATAGCAAGGATAGATGCTGCCATCCGGGCCCACGGCAAAGGTATTCTCCATGCAGTCTACAAAGGTGCACACCGTGCCACGGCCGGTGAAGACGCATCGGCAGTAGTCGTTGATGTTTCTGACCTCTATCCGGCTCATGTTCTCCAGGTACTTGTCCAGCAGATAGATCAGCAGCTCTCCGTACTTTTCCGGGGATAGCGCCCATTTGTCCGGCTCGCCACTTCGCAGAGACGGGAGTGCCGGATGCAATTTGAGTGTAAGACCGTTTTCCAGGAAGAAATTGAAGATATCTTCTTTGAACTGCACCGAATAAGAGGTAAAAGTGCAGATAAACTGCACCGAAAGACCATGCATTTTCGCCAGTTCATAGCCTCTCATGGTCTTCTCGTAATAGCCCTCCGATCTTTGCAGGTCATTGAGCTCCTGAGGCCCGTCCAGGCTGGAGCCGATGGGGATATTGTACTCTGCCAGGACATCGGCTAATTCAGGAGTCAGTTTCCAGAGGTTGGTCTGCAGTGCAAAGTTGGGCTCGAGATGCTGGAGCTCTCCGGTAAGCATGGGAAGAGCCTGCCTGTAGAAATCGGCTCCGGCCAAAAGGGGTTCGCCCCCATGAAAAGTGAATGTGACGGGATCACTGCGAAAGTCCTTGAGCCAGGCGACGATATCTTTAACAGTCTCTATGCTCATAATAGGGGAGCCCACCTCAGAACTCCAGCAGTATGCGCATTTGGAGGGACAGCCCAGGGTGGGGATGATCATGACGTGAAAAGGCCTTTTTTGTTTCAACTTTTGTCTCATCATTTTTTTGCCCTTCTTGCGAACTTCTAACATTCAATCTCGAATGCACAGCGCATTATTATATCTATTCTCTATTCCTTAGTAATCCTATCCGCACCCACCCGGGCGCGCTCCAGCGGAGGAAGATCTTTCCAAAGCGCCATCTGATCGCCCCGAATCACTAAAGCGCCATCGATCCCCGGCTGATCGATCGCCTGGAAACATTCCGGCAGCGGCCCATCAGCCGTAACGGCATTTCCCAGAGCCGTGGCCGCTGCATCAGCCAGAGCCACATCCTCTGATATCACCACCGCAGCATCGGCACAGCCAAAGGAGATGGAAGGCCCCACGCTGCCTGAGCTGGTGCAGATGCCCAAAGGCGCCCGCCGGGCCGGAAGCTGGAAGGCCAGGTCCCGGATGGGCGAGCTTCCCGCATATATTCCTACTACTATGGGCTGATCATTTAAAATGCAGATATCCCCGCCGTTATCCACCACGGCATAAGTCGCTCCTTCTTCCATCATGGCCTGCACGGCAAAGCCAGCAATGGCGCCGGCAACCGCTGCCATTGGGCCGATGCCAAAGACGGCGCTCTTCTTTATCATCTGCTTGACGATTTGCGGGGCTTCATCCTGGACAAGATCGTAAGGCTCTAAGGTTATCTGAAAAAATGGATCTATTCTTATAAATTTCTCCAAATAGGCGCGCTGCTCTCTTATGGATTCCCTGGCCGCATCTATGTGACTGATCTCGCGGGCAAAAATGGTGACAATGGTCTCTTTGAGCTGGAAATGCTCCCGTAAAATTTCAGGCATGGCCGCTCATAGCCGGCGCGCTCCTGACAGCCCGGCTCTGGCTACCGTCTCCTCCTTTCCGCGCAGCCGGACAATCAGTTCCTCCTCATAACTTACGGACAACAGCTCGGTCGTCTCGTAGAGCCGGGAAAGCTCGGCGAGGCCCTGCGAGGTGTAGGGCAGACTGAGCTGATACTCCTGCAAAGGCTGCAAACGCTGAGAGATGCACTCTTCCAGCACTCCCAGCCCCTGGCCGGTAACAGCCGAGGCCAAAACCGGATAGGGAGCCAAATCTCTGATCATCTCCACCAACTCTTCCGCCTTGCCCTCTTCCAGCCTGTCCGCCTTGTTCAGGACTGTCACTATGGGCGCAGTGACCTCGCAGTCCCAAAGTGCCTTATGAGAGGCCACCAATTTGCGCCGCAACAATTCAGGCGGATCGCTCATGTCCGCTACGAGTAGCACCAGATCTGCCTCGGAGATTTCGGAAAGAGTGGAACGGAAGGCCTTGATGAGGAAGTGGGGCAGATCGTCGATAAAACCTACCGTGTCTGTGAGAAGGACCTTTCTGCCCAAGACCTCCAGCGCCCTGGTTGTGGGTGATAGAGTGGTAAATGGCTGGTCTTTGGCCTCGACCTTGGAACCGGTGAGGGCGTTTAAGAGAGTGGACTTGCCGGCGTTGGTGTAACCGGCCAGGGCCACCAGATCGAAGCCCTGCTCTCTGCGCCTCTGCCGTCTGTCCTCTCCCATGTTCTCTACATCTTTCAGCTCGGCCCGGATCTTGGACATTCTTCCCCGGATGTCGTGGTACATGGACTGCTCATAAGCTCCTGCGCCGCGAAAGCCCGGCTGCTCGCCCCGCTTTTTCAGGGCGAGGGCATTTTTTACCTGGGGCGCGTCATAACTGAGCTTGGCCAGTTCTACCTGCAGTTTTGCCTCGCGGGTGGAGGCACGGGTGGAAAATATCTCTAAAATGAGGTTGAACCTATCCAGCACCTGGGCGGAAAACTCGCTTGTGATATTGAAGACCTGGTTGGGGCTGAGTGCATTGTAAAAGATCAGTTTTTCCGGATGGTAGCTCAGGGCCTGTTCGATCTTTGCCTTTCCTATCTGGTAGCGAAAATCCCGGCTCCTGCGCTGGAAAACCTCAGCCAAAACCCGATATCCAGCAGCATCAGCCAGGCCCCTCAGCTCTTTTATCTTGTAGGGGTCTGGTGACTTGATCGGGTTTTCTCGCATAAGCAGAACGGCGGTCTTTTCTTCATTCATCAGTATTGTCTTCCTGTGCATTGATGATAAGCCTTCGTCCTGCTACTGAGACATGATGAGCCATCTCCACCGCAGTTCGCTCTGCGATGGTTTCCGGATACTTGAAGTCCCTGCCCAGGATGCTTTTCACCCTCCAGATCTCCAGGTTGTAGAGGTCTCCGGATTCAGCGACGATAGTTCCGGGAAGGCACATGCACGCCTCGCCTATGAAGTCGGCCACAACATTGAGGTCTAAAGCCCTGGCCACACGAGGTATCAGCCTCACCGAGTGAATTTTTTCAATAAAATTAGGCGATATGCGGGCGCTGACAACAGCGCATACCATCTTATATCTGCCATTCACGGCATGCCGGCCTGAAATATCAATTGCCAGGATGTCTATCTATTCAACCCCTTTTGATGATGGCATGCTGCTTAACTATCGCGGTAGCCTCTTCCCGAGTTAAGCCCGCACCCATAGCGATCTCTATGGCGCGCTCGCTGTTTATGAGATCTCTGGGTGCGTGGCTATCCGTGTCCACCACCATTTTTGCCCCGGCCAGCTTGGCCATGCGAACAACATGGCCGTTGGTGATATTGTGGCCCAGGCGGGATGTGATCTCCAGACAGACATTATTCTCGCGGGCCAGCTCTGCCTCTTCCAGGGTGATGAAGCCGGGATGGGCCAGGATGTCCACTCTCGCTTCCAGGGCAGCGCGGTTTGTGCCAGGTCGGACGGGCTCCACCGGCGTCTCCCCGTGTACGACCACGATCTCTGCCCCCAGCTTGCGGGCAAGCGCAGCTAGCGGCCCAATCTTCTGGGGAGGCACATGGGTCAGCTCCGCTCCCACCAGGACTCTGATATCCAACACGTCTTCCAAATATTTGACTTTAGAGATGCAGGATAAGATGTGCTCGATATTGGTATAGTCCGCATGATCGGTTATGCCGATGGCCGTGTATCCCAATACCTCCGCCCGGCGTACCAGCTCGGAAGGAATAAGCTCGCCATCGCTGAAAATTGTATGAGTATGCAGATCGATCATATCAATGGCTCTTCTTCTTGTATTTTGACTTCATGGAGCCTGCGATCCTCTTTAAGACGGCTGATTTGGAGCCTTTTTTGGCAACCAGTATTCTCCCTGAAGCTTCTTCCTGGTGCCAGGTCTTGGGGTGCTTCTTCTCGCGCTCGATCTCCGGCTTGAAACCGGATTTAAGTGAGGCTGTGATCAACATGTCCAGGTTCGGCTCATTGACTGCATCTTGATGGGAAACCATTCTGCCTTCAGACCTGGTGCGAGCTATGTCGAAGTAGATGGGCCATATGACAAGCTTGTCCTTCTCGGGCATAGACTGCAGTATTGCTACATCCTTAAAGTATTCTCCGGCACGAAAAGTCTTTTAGCCATGTTCGGCCATAATTGATGTCTAGTACAACAGTGGAGCTGCAAATAATGAGCCAAGAGACTTTTCCCGTTGCCAATGTCGGTGGAAAGGATATCCCATACGACCCGGATCAGCTCAGAAGGATTCAGGAGCACCCGTGCTTCAGTGAGAAGGCCTGCCATGCCTTTGGCAGAATGCACCTGGCTGTAGCTCCCAAGTGCAACATCCAGTGCAAGTACTGTGTGCGGGACTTCGACTGCGTTAATGAGTCCCGGCCAGGGGTGACTTCTCAGGTCCTGAAACCAAAGGAAGCACTAGAGCGGGTGGACGAGGTGCTGGAGAAGTATCACTACATCAAAGTGGTCGCAATAGCCGGTCCTGGCGAGCCTTTGGCCAATGAGGAGACATTTGAGACGCTGCGCCTGGTGGGCGAAAAGTATCCGGGCGTAATCCTCTGCCTCAGCACCAATGGCCTGCTTCTGCCTGACAAGATAGCGGAATTGGACCGTCTGGGGGTCTCTAACATCACAGTTACTATGAATGCCATAGACCCGGAGATTGGCCAGCAGATCTACGATTATGTGACCTATCAGGGCAAGAGATACGAGGGTCTGGAGGCGGCAACCATCCTGCGCGACCACCAGCTCAAAGGCATCGAAGAGGCCCTGAAGCGAAAGAAGATCGTGAAGGTCAATACCGTCCTAATTCCTGGCATAAACGACAAACATGTCTTTGACATCGCCCGCAAGATTAAGTCCATGGGTGTCTACATCCATAACGTCATGCCCCTCATTCCCCAGTACAAGTTTGCCCACATCAAGCCCCCCTCGCCCGAGGAGAAAAGAAATATCCAGGAGGAGCTCTCCAAGATCATCAAGCAGATGAAGCATTGCCGGCAGTGTCGCTCTGATGCCATTGGAAAGCTGGGATGCGATGTGCAGAATGAGTTTCAGAGCAGAACCAAGGAACAGGGATAGATAGGCTTTAATCCAAATTGCCTAAAAAACCGGGGTTTCCGGCGCACGTCGTCCTGTTGCGCCGGACCTATATCCTTTGAAATATCGGTTAGTGTTTGAACATTTTGCTTATGCTGTTTGTGGCATTGGAAATGCTGCTGGAAATGCCTGAAATGAAGCTCTTAGGCTCCGCGGGCTTTGTCTGGGCAGCAGATTTCGTCTCTGTGGGCTTGGAACCACTGGATTTCTTATCCTTTTTCTTGGAGACGGGATTGCCATTTTTCATCTGATAATTGCTGTTACGATCCTGTGGACCCTTGCCCTTCTTTTTGTCTCTTGCCATAGTTACCATGCCTCCCGTCTATGTCAAAATTGATATAGATTGCGGCTACATGCCGCCGGCGTTCAGGCCATTGGTAGCTTTATTCCCCTTCCCGTTTGCAGAGCTTTTTCATAAACTGCAAAGCCTGTAGCGACATCCTGTATGCCAAGGCCGGTGGAGTCGAAGATGGTGATCTCGGTATCGTTTTCCCTCCCTGGTTTCTTGCCTGCCAGGACCTCGCCGATCTCTGCATAGATTTCTTCAGGCAAGAGCACACCTTCGGATATCGGAACATTCACCTCGCCGGAGTGCACTGCCTGGGCCAGATCATCTACAAAAACCTTAGCCCTCTTGATGAGAGTGGACTGCAGCTCCTGCTTGCCTTTGGCATCGGCTCCGATGGCATTTATGTGTGTTCCGGGCAAGATCCAACTGTCTTTGATGACTGGCCTGCGCGAGGGAGTGGTAGTAACCAGAATATCGCATTCGCAGGCCTCCTGGGGCTTTGCAGAGATCAAGTACTCGCAGTCCAAAAAATCTCTACCATCCTTTTCCAGGTACTGGGATCGCTCTTGCGATGTGTCAAATACTTTCACTTGCTCAATCTTAAAGTGCCTGGACAGGCCCAAGAGCTGGGCTCTTGCCTGCACTCCGGCCCCTATCATTCCCACCACGCGGCAATTGTGTCTGGCGAGGTGCTTGGCCGCCACAGTACCTGCCGCCCCTGTGCGCATGGCCGTGAGAAAGGTCGCGCCCATAATAGCCAGATGCGTTCCGTTTTTCGGAGAGATCAAGGTCAACAGGGCCATGACTGTGGGAAGACCGATTTTTGGATTTGCGGTATGGACATTGACAATCTTCACTCCTGCCTTATCCAGTCCCTCCAGATAAGCGGGCATGGTTCTGAGATCACCTTCATATTTTGAGAAGTAAAGATAGGACTTGGGAGGCTTTTGAGTACGGCCCATTCCGTGGTCGTAAAAGGCCTTCTCCACTGCAGCAATTGCCTCGTCCATTGTCAAAAGGGATTTCACTTCTTCTTCCGTGAGCCAGAGTACCTCCATTAAAACACCCTGCTATACTGGAGGCAGTTGAGATGAAATAGGCTTTGGCTGTGGTGGGAATTTCGGGCAAAAATACTCGAATCTCAAGAGATAATCGGGGGCGAAAGCCTTCGATGGAGAAGGGATGGGTACTCATCGGAGGCTCTACTTTATTAATAGCATTTTAAACTATTTAAGTTTAATTAAATGTGCTGCGAACGCATTATTCTTTGAAGATAGTCGTCGTAGTAATACCGGTATTAGCGATATTGTTCATCGTAATCACATCCTATTATGAGGTTAGATTTAGGATAGGTTCTGGATATGGCAAGCAATAGCCCATAATCTTTGCAGAGACTTTTTGTCGGTTTGCGGGCCATCCCTAAAAGCTTGATAGAAGGGACCGATAGTATCCCTTCCGTCTCGATCGCCTAAATTGCATTCCCGAAAAATCAATAAAATAAGATACGCAATGAGATATGCTCGTCTGGCAGATCAGACCGGACAAAACTCATTGTTCTGAAAAAATCCAGTTTCTTATAGCTCTTCCAGCTTCTCGACGCCCATTTTCTTTACCTTAGGCTTCCAGATCTTATCCGGCATCCAGGCAGGCGCTCCTTTTGGCTTCTTTACCTGGACTCTTTCCCCTGTGAAAATATGCACCTTCTTTGTGCCGCGCTCCCTGAGCCTTATGTCTGTGATGCCTCGGTTGGCCGCTTTCAAGGCTGCTTGTCTTGGTTGCTTTCCGGTGAAGACTCCAATCTCATTGCCTTTTTCGTCCCTGAGGGCGAAATTTCTTGTTTCAGCCATCAAATTCCCTCCGTGCTTCCCAATTTAACCAAATGATACCTGATTAATTGTTATACAGAATACCATTATATTAATTTTATCTAGATGGCAAGAGAATCCGCCGGATTTTTATCTCTGAAAGGGGGTAGAAGCCTGCAAAACGGCATTAAATTGCGGCAGGATCCTCGGGCTGCGCAGAATATGTTCAATGCTTGCGAATAAAATCAATCGGCATATGTCATACTCTTACGGTGCTAGAAGTGGTTAAATAATAAATGCATAAATAAAAATTAAGGGCCTCAAGCAATATCTTGAAGCCGAAATGGAAGTGGCTGCAGGTGCTGCCTATTCCTCTTCCAGCCGGCAGAAAGTGCAGCTATGATGCCATATGGGCTCGGCCTCGATCTGAACAGGATTTTCGCTGCTGTAGTGGCCTGCCGTCATCTCCTGGATGAATTTATGGACCTGTTCTGCGGACATCCCGGTAGGCTTGATCCTTCCAACTTCACGGCCATGAACGCCATGGTGGCCTTCCGTCTTATCGACAGTCATGACGGCATACTCGGGCTTGTCCTCACTATCACCGTCACCCAGGTAAAGCAGATTTCCATAGTAAAAGCCATAGCAGATAGGCCACTTGTGGTTGGTCATGGCCTCTACCAGATCGTCTTCGCTTTCCAGCTCCTTGAAGGAGAATACGCGGTCGGGATGAATCATGATCTTCACCTTTCTATAGTGACATCAAATTAGTCTGCCTGGCGTTAAATAGTTTCTCGATATCTTGGCACAGGATATTTATCTCAAACAGGCTAAATATCAAACAACTCCAGCACCAAATACAAGTTAACCAGATAAACAAGAATAGAGGCAAATCCCTGGGCGCTGGATGGTGCAAACAGGAAACATCAGTGAAAATTTTAGAAATGGTGGTTAAATTGATACTGCAATTCTTTGGAGCCGCACAGTCCGTTACAGGCTCAATGCATCTGGTTGAGGCAAATGGGCATCGGTTGCTGCTGGACTGCGGAATGGTGCAGGGCAAACGGCAGGAAGCCAGGAAGCTTAACTCGGAATTTCCTTTTGACGTCAAGAGCATCGATGCCGTGGTGCTATCTCATGCCCATATTGACCACAGCGGCAAATTGCCCATGCTGGTTAAAAATGGTTTTGACAACAGCATTTTTTCGACATCAGCGACGCGCGACCTCTGCAGTGCCATGCTACGCGACTCCGCCTCCCTTCAGGAGATGGACACGAAATATGTAAACAAGCTAAACGCAGAGAAGAGATTGCCTTTTATCAAGCCGCTATACACAACACATGATGTTACGACTACACTTCGTCTCTTTCAAACCGTAGAATACAGGCGTACCCTTGAGATTCTTCCCGGCATAAAACTCACCTTCAGAGATGCGGGACACATTCTCGGCTCAGCAACGGTCGCGCTTGAGATTGCCGAGGGCCGAGATGAAAAGAAGACGACAACGGTGGCTTTTACCGGCGATCTGGGACGAAAAGGTGCTGCTGTGGTGCGGGATCCTGAGGTCTTCAGCCGTGCGGATGTTCTCATCACAGAGTCGACTTATGGCGGCCGCAGTCACGGTCCTTTGAGTGAGGCCAAGGAAAAGCTGGCCAGAATTGTTAGCGAGACGGCGCAAAGAGGCGGCCTGCTCATAATTCCCGCATTTGCCGTAGGGAGGACCCAGGATGTGGTCTATCATCTGCACGAATTGATGGAATCAGAACAAATTCCCTCAATGCCCGTCTATGTGGACAGCCCTCTGGCAACCAATGTCACCGAGATCTTCCGGCAACATCCCGAGTGCTATGATGAGGAAACAGAGAAGCTCTTGCTGCAAGACGGGGGGAAGGATCCCTTTGGCTTTGATATGCTCACGTACACCCGCAGTACGGAGGAATCAAAGAGGCTCAACGACCTTAGAAAGCCGGCAATTATCATCAGCGCTTCGGGTATGTGCGAAGGCGGAAGAGTGCTACATCACCTGCGCCGCAATATCGGCAATCCCAAGACCACAGTTCTTTTCGTAGGCTATCAGGCGGAGAATACTCTGGGCCGAAAGCTCTTGCAGGGAGACAAGATTGCGCGCATATACGGCGAGGAGTACGAGGTAAGGGCCAGGATGGAGGAGATTGACGGCTACAGTGCCCATGCAGACGGGGGCGAGCTGCTCGATTTCATCGCAGCAATCCCGAACAAGCCCGAACGTGTATTTGTGGTGCATGGAGAGCTGGATGCGACAGCGGCAATGGCCGCAGGGCTGAGCAAATTGGGAATACGCAATATCGATATTCCGGCGAGAGGAGAGCGGTTCTCAATTTTATAATAGAGGCCTTCCTGGCGGCTCATCATCATCCAGGAAACTATTCAGCCCCATCCGGTCCGGATCGTTGTGCGGCTCGACTCCTTCCAGATAGCTGTCTTGCTGCATAAACTGCCTTACCGCAGGAGTATCATAGTCCGGGGCAGTCGATTTCCAGTCATCTTTCCGGAAATCCTTGACGGCAGGAACATAGCTATCGTAGCTGCCGGAAAACCAGTCTTGCATGCTTAGAAATGGCAGGTAAAAGGTGAACTGACCCCAGAGGGGCTGGATAGGATGATAATAGCCGGAGCGGTTCTGGTTTATAAACCTGAACTCAGGCCGGAAGACGGTGGTGATCAGGAATACCGGTGATACGGCGGTGGTGTTGTTGCCGGCCACAAAGGAGGTGAGGGAGAGAGGGCTGCTATAACCAGGATAGCTCAATCCCTGGCCATAGGCGTCGCTGCCGCCATAGAGATACATGGTCCCTTCGCCGCTGCCTGCAGAAAGGATGAACAAGAGTGCTATCAGTGCCCAGTGTTTCATGATAGTAGCCACTATTTTGATAAGGTGGATATAACACTTAGGATCTGGGGCGAGCGGTCTCGTCGCATTCCGCGCACGCTTCCCGCAGAACGAAAAAGGCCCATTCCAGTCACATAAAAAGAGAATTAGAGCCATAGTCCTGGATTTTCTGATCAGCACCTGAGATAGCCTCTTTGGCGAATCGAGCTCTTGAGCTTGGGCTCGATGGCCAGTGAAACGGCGGCGGCGCACCCGTGCAGCAAGCTGCTGGGTATTCAATTTAAAAAGGCAGCGAACAAGCGGATAGCCCGTTGGCCACCCTCCTACCGACATGTTTAAATGGGGTACGACTTACCTTCAGTGCTGTTGGGCAGGTAGATCAGCTGGAAGATCGCTACCTTGGCATGGTAGAGGCCTCGGGTTCAAATCCCGACCTGTCCATTTCGTCTGTTTTAAGCGGTCTAATTCTTTCTAGCATCATTGCTCTGGGCAAAGGCTTATTTTGTCTGGAAATCTGGCTAAGATGAGAGAGATGTACGAGATCCTGCAGATGCTGGCTATGGCATTTACCATCGGCCTCACTGGCGCGCTCGCTCCCGGGCCGACCCTGGTCGCCACCGTCAACTCCTCGCTTAAAGAAGGCTGGAAGGCGGGGCCCAAAGTGGCAGCAGGCCACGCTCTGGTGGAGACGGTGATATTTCTGCTCATCATCGGCGGGCTGGCCGATGCCATGCAAGAGTATTCCCGTACAATCGCTCTGGCGGGCGGCCTGGCCCTTATTATCTTTGGATTTATGACTGTGAAAGGGAGCCGCAACGCCACATTGGCTGCACCGGAAGGGCAGGTGATCGGCAATGCCTATTTGGCCGGTGTTGCAACCAGCGCGGCCAATCCCTACTTCTGGATCTGGTGGCTCTCCGTAGGCAGCGCCCTGGTACTCTCCGGGCTGAAAGCGGGATTGATCATGGCCGCCCTCTTCATGATCGGCCACTGGGTTGCGGACTTCGGATGGCTGATCCTGGTATCGATCAGCCTGGATCGGGGACGCAGCATACTATCTGATCGAAGTTACCGAGGGATCCTGGGAATATGCGGCGCCTTTTTGGTCTGCTTTGGCATCTATTTCCTGAGCGCTGCTTAAACCAGGAGGAAGCATTGAACGCGGGAAAATGGGCGGTAGGCCTTCTCTCCGGGCTCATATTACTATTGTCCTATACTCTGCAGGATGAGGCCCTGCGCCAGGGATTCATCGTCATGGCGGCCGTACCTCCCGCGGTCGCGGTCCTGCCCATGACCAGGCTCCTGCGGGGGGACGCTCTCCTCTCTTTGGGCTCCGAGCTCATCTCCTATCTGGCGTCTCTTCTGCTCATGCCGGCCATCATCTTCGCCCTCACCCGCCAGACGGGAGTCAGTGGCAGCTACCTGGTACAGATATCCCTGGCCCTGATTCTTCTGCCCGCCCTGGCCTCCCGGGCCGTTGCGCGCATCCCCATCAATCCGGTCCTTCCTATCAACCTGGGATTTTTCCTCGTAACATACACTGTGATTGGCCTCAATCATGTCGCCCTCTGGCAGGGCAGCGCGGCTATGGCGGCAATCGCGCTGGCGCGCACCTTTGCCATAGGATTGGCCATATACATTGCCGCCATTCTGGCCAGCCAGAGCAGATCAAAAGCGATATCCTATACCCTTCTCGGCTCTTACAAAAATCTGGGCCTGGCGGCTGCCGTCTCACTGATGCTCTTCGGACCGGCAGCCGGCCTTCCGGCGGCTTTCGCCGTCCTGGCCGAGACTGCCTTTTTCATTCTCCTCGCTATCATAAAACCGCGCTAGCCTTAAATAAAGGCCGGGCGAGGTTGAAGGGGAGATATTGTGTCAATAAAGGATGATCTGGCCTATCTGAAGTCGATTGGCGTATTCATTGGCCTGTCCGTCTTCATCTTCGGGCTTACGACTGTGATGGGTTATTATGCCGCCGCGGTCGATCCAGAGCTGGCATCCAACTGGACAAAAGAGCTGGAGATGCTGAGATGGATTTTGGATCAGCCACCTATCCTCATAATGATAATAATCTTCCTGAAGAATCTCCTGGCTTCGGCTATGGCCATGCTGCTGGGCCTGGGCCTGGGGCTCATTCCTCTGATGGTCGTTACCAGCAACGGCTTTCTGCTGGGCATAGTGGGCTACGCTGCCGTGCAGAAGGCGGGCTTCCTCTTTCTGGCGGCAGGTATCCTGCCTCACGGCATCATTGAGCTGCCAGTGGTCCTGGTCAGCATTGCTATCGGCTTCAGGCTGGGCTATCTGCTGGCCATGACCCTGGCCAAAGAGAAGGTCGACCTTTCCGGCGAGACCAGGATGGCAATTCATTTCCTCTGGCGCTGGGTCGCGCCTCTGCTCTTCCTGGCCGCGGCCATTGAAACTTTTATCACCCCAATCGCTATATCGGTGGTTACATGACCGATTCCAAGACAATTAAATCCAAAGCAAAGGATAACAAGCAAGCAAAGCTTCCTGGCAAGGATAACTTCAGCGAGTGGTATCACGAGCTGCTCATGACGGCGGAGATCGTCGATAACCGCTACCCAGTTAAGGGCATGTGCGTCTGGTTTCCCTTCGGTTTTGCCATCAAGAAGAATGTCTACGCCGTTATCCGGGAGCTCTTAGATCCCGATCATCAGGAGACCCAGTTTCCTCTCATGATACCGGAAAACGAGTTCATGAAGGAGGCGCAGCATATCAAGGGCTTCGAGGAGGAGGTCTACTGGGTGACCCATGGCGGGACATCGCCACTGGAGGTCAAGCTCGCCTTGCGGCCTACGAGCGAGACGGCCATCTATCCCATGTTCAAGCTCTGGATCAGGTCGCATGCCGATCTGCCGCTACGAATTTACCAGATCGTCAACACCTTCCGCTATGAGACCAAGCACACCCGGCCGCTCATACGCCTGCGGGAGATCACATCCTTCAAGGAAGCGCACACCGTTCATGCTACCTGGGAAGAGGCGGAAAACCAGGTGGATGTGGCCATTTCCAGGTACTCGGAGTTCTACCGTCGCCTGGCCTTGCCATTCCTGGTAAGCCGCCGCCCCAGCTGGGACAAGTTCCCCGGCGCGGACTACACCACGGCCATAGATGTGATCATGCCCGACGGCAAGACTCTGCAGGTTGGCACGGCGCACCACCTGGGCTCGACCTTCGCCAAGACCTACGAGATAACCTACGAGGCGGAGAATGGCGAGCAGAAGCTGGTCTCTCAGACCTGCTATGGCATATCGGAGCGCTGCATTGCCGCGCTCATCTCCGTGCATGGAGACGAGAAGGGGCTGGCTTTGCCCTGGGGCGTAGCTCCCACGCAGGTAGTGATTGTGCCCATCCTTCTGGGAGACAAGGAGAAGGTGCTGGCCGTTTGCCGGGAGCTGCAAAGCAAGCTCTCTGCTGCGCACGTTCGCGTGCAGCTGGATACCAGCGATGAGCGGCCGGGAGCCAAGTTCTACAAGTGGGAGATGAAGGGCGTGCCCATTCGACTGGAGGTGGGGCCCAGAGACATTGAGAAGGGTGTCGTCACTTTAGCCCGTCGCGACGGAGCTAAGAAAGCAGTGCCCATGGAAGGACTGGTCGAAGCCATCAACAAAGAGGCGGAAGAGCTTCAGGCAGCGCTCCACACAAAGGCCACGAATCTTCATGATGCCAAGGTAAAAGAGGTCGCAGACATTGAGGAGGCCAAAACACAGACGCAGGTGGGCGTGGCCCTGGTGCCCTGGTGCGGCGAGGTGGACTGTGGCCATCAACTGGAGAATCAGGTGGAAGCCAACATGCTGGGTGAGCCGCAGTACCAGAGCTTTTCTGAGGCCCCGTGTGCTGTCTGCGGCAAGAAGAGCGCTGGTAGGACCTACATGGCCCGGCAGTACTGAATTGAACCTAAAATGGATAGAACCCCGTCATTATTTTTTCTTTGATAAAGAGAGGGGGGAGAGAACATGCTCAATGCTATGATCCATATATTGAAAGAAGCTCACACCAAGTTTTCTGCACGTATCCTTAATCGATAAACCGTTTTCCCATGCGCAAATTCGGAATATAAAAGCCGAGGAGCTCTTTAGATGACCCTTCAAAAGCATGTCAGCTTGAATATTAATGTTCGCGGCTTAGGCGAATCACCCACCCTGGCTATCAACGAGAGGGTAAAGCTATTGCAAAGCCAGGGAAAAAAGATTTACAACTTCGGATTGGGCCAATCTCCTTTCCCCGTGCCGGCTCCGGTTGTGGAAGCTTTGCGGCTGCATGCTCATGAGAAGGATTACCTCCCTGTCAAAGGCCTTCTGGCCCTTAAGGAGGCGGTGGCCGGATTTCACCGGCAAAAAGACCTGGTGGAAGCGAATGCCGATTGCGTTCTTGTAGGTCCTGGCTCAAAAGAACTTATGTTCCTGCTGCAACTGGTCTTTTACGGAGAGATAATTGTACCCACGCCCTGCTGGGTCTCCTATGTACCTCAGGCTCAGATCCTGGGAAAAAGGGTGAGCCTGCTTCACACCTCCTTCGAAGATAAATGGCATATCAGCGCCGATCGCCTCTCTGAACTTTTAGAGGTCGAGCAGGATCTATACCGTCCGCGCTTGCTGGTTCTTAATTATCCTGGAAACCCGGACGGCCTCACTTACACGGCAAATGAACTCAAGGAGATTGCAGAGGTCGCCCGGGAATATGAGATCATCCTCCTATCGGATGAGATTTACGGCCAGCTCCATCACAGAGGCGGCCATGTTTCTGTGGCCCGCTTCTACCCGGAAGGGACCATAATTAGCTCCGGTCTTTCCAAGTGGTGCGGGGCTGGTGGCTGGAGACTTGGGACATTCACCTTCCCCCGGAGCTTGGACTGGCTGATGGGGGCCATGGCTGCAGTTGCCAGTGAGACATACACATCAGTAAGCGCGCCTATTCAGTATGCTGCGGTGGAAGCCTTCAGGGGATCGATGGCCATCGAGCGCTACCTCTGGCATGCCAGGCGCATCCTGTCAACTTTAGGGCAGAAGTGCTACCAGATACTAGCAGATGCGGGCGTGCGGATACATCCACCGGAGGGCGCTTTTTACATGTTTCCCGATTTTTCACCCTTTGCCGAGAAGCTGGCCAAGAAGAATATAAGAAATAGCGCGAAGCTCTGCGAACGCCTGCTACAGGAAACGGGAGTTGCCATGCTTCCTGGAAGGGTATTCGAGAGGCCCTGCGAAGAGCTCACTGCCAGGATATCGTACATAAATTTTGCAGGAGCAAGGTCACTGGCAGCAAGCGAGACGATTGCCATGCATAATGAGCTGCCCAAGGAGTTCATCCAAGCTTACTGCGGGGAGACCATAGAGGCCACGCAAGCGCTTGCCGACTGGCTGACGGGTTAGATGGGCATGGGCCTTGACAGCTAATAGTAGTACCATATGCTTCTATAGTCCTCGGGATCCTCGCCTCTATTTTTTAGCCTTTGCAGATACCTCTGGATGGAAACGTCCGTGTAGAGGTAGGGCTTTACCTGAGTAATGTTCTTTTCCCAAGGGAGGAAGGAATACATCCTCCTGCCCTCTGGAGTAATGGCGATTAGCTCGTGATTTTGCCAGGCTCGTAGATGGTCCTTGCCAAGGCCGGGAACATTGAAGACCGGCTCGTCGGTGCGGAATATTCCCGGAAGCAGCCGTGCCTCTTCCTTTCCTTCCTGCAAGATGCGAGATATGGGCACAGCATAGTCCTCCATCTCAGTCTTGCCCTTCATATTGAACGTATAGTACGGGTCAACACCAATCTGCTTGAGGACGATTCTAAGGGCTGATGTCTCGAACTTACGGCTGTTGGCAAAGGTGAAGACCTGCTGGTTGTAGACCTCAATGCCGGTCATCTTCACCTTCTTTATGGCATCTACTGTTTCCGGCGTCACCTCATAGGGATGCATGAAGTGCGTCACCATGCAAAGGTTTCTCTTTCCAAACTCATGGTATTGGGCCAGTATCTCACAAAGCTCACTGGTTATCCTTTGGGGCACAGTTGCTGGGGTTCTGGTAGCGACCCTGATGCTTCTCAGATGGGGCATCTCTGAGAGCTTGCCCAAGATCCTGTCAATCAGAGAGTCATCCATCACCAGCGGGTCGCCACCTGTGAGCAGAACGTCCATCATCTCCTCGTGATCCGAGAACCACTGCAAAGCAGCCTCGATCTTCTCCATGGGTGCCAGAGCCGAGGCCATGAGGGGCGAGGATATCTCCCAATTGCGCTGGCAGTAGACGCAGATCTGTGGGCATGATTCATAAGGCTTAATTATCGCCACCCTGGGATAGCGGCGAGTGATCAGGTCTATTGGCGATGTGTCCCCTTCCTTCATGAAATCGAAAGCCCACTTCTTGTCCTTTCGGTGGGTGATCATGTTCTGCACATAGCCTAGCGGAGGGAAGACCTGTCTGCGAACGGCATAGTCCTGATCGCAGGACTCCTGGTCCATAAGATGCAGATAATATGGGGTTACTCCAAATGGCACGTGGTTTTCCAGAGCCAACCTTATGGATTCTTCATGGTGCGGCTCTAGTTTTATTAATTTTTTAATTGTATCCAGGCCCTGAATATCTTTGAATACATGCCGGAATTGCCAGTGCCAATCCTTCCAATCATCCTCTGTGGAATCCAGCGTTTCTAGGATTCTTTTTCTATTCTCATTTCGTTTGGCATTTATTTGAGGATCAAGGCCTGACTGATATCTTGTCAAGTATCCATCCATGCGCTTTCCCATATGATCCAGATAGTCCGAGCGCATCTGGCCGGCAACTCTCCCCTCATATTTATCGAATTTTGGGCTGTCTATTCCTTCCATTAATCGAGAAGGATAGACGTCTGCCTTCAATTTTAGGGCCTTAAAGAAATGGACAAACTCAGCAACAAAGTCGTCACTGACATCCGCATCGCCGTTCACAGCAGCGCTCCACAGATTCTCCAGGGCTGAAGTGCCGGCAATTCGCTCATTTCTTGGAGAGATGATATTTTTCAATGTGCGTATGACTTCTTTAAAAAGGACATAGTCCCAGCTTTCGATCTCACCCACATCACAGGAATAAGTCCATTCTCTGGCTTCTATGTAGCGTGCCACCTTATTGCGGGCACTCTCTAGAGTCTTGCTCTCCTTGAGCAGCATATGCAGTTCGGGTGCTGCCTCCCAGCAATCTTCCCATCTCGTTGTCATATCATGATTGTCTTTGACGGACATTTTACTTCTATTTTTCCCCCTCAAAAAAACACCCATTGGGAAATGTTCATACATGGCAGATGATATGCATTATGAGAGTCGATTATCAAAAAAATTACAACCACATACGGGTGTAAATGACGTTAAATATCATCCTTTTTCAAACCGATTTTAGGAAAACCAACGATATCTATGGTCTGGGAAGCTACCTTTATTCCTTCAGATTTCTATTCGCTCATTTCCATAATTGTAGTATAAAGTAGATCTATATCTATCACATCGCCTTTTTTTGCACCGACCTCTATACGGTCTCCAACGCGATAGATACCATTGAAAAAAATGGTAAGCCCACCAACAAAGTTCTTTGCAACGTCCTGCAGCGAGATCGTAAAAGCGGCGGCTACCAGGCCGAAGCCCAGCAACAAAGTCTGCAGGTCTTCCACCCAGATAATCCATAAAGCGATAAAATTAATTACTAAATAAATAAAATACAATGACTTAGAAAGATAGTATCTCCTCTCAGAAGATGAGACTCTGCTGATGAATCTATCGTCAACGATCATTTTAAAAACAATATATATTATTAATACTACAATTGAAGTGATAATTGTACGTGTGAGATGAATACTTTCATATAAAAAAGTTACAAGCCATAATGCTAATGCAAAAAGAGCCAGCGATACGGGGACTATCCAATTTCGAGCCATATGCATTCCCTCATTCTGCTTTGTTTTGGGAGAATAACCGTACAAGCTAATTCGCATGCTTTTGAAATTAGAGAGAACATTACTCGTTGCTTTATTAACTTTATTGCATTATCTAAGATTTTCTCGCAGTATCGCCATCCGGGCAACATGCAATTTTTTGTAATTCATCTGTCTTGAAAACCTATTTTTTCCAGGTTTCCGGCAAGAACATCAATATCACAGGAAGGATTTCCAGACGCCCAATGTACATGCAGAAGACTCCCAAAGCACGCCCTGCCTGAGAGATGCCGGTAAAGTCCAGTGCCACAATGCCAAAGCCCGGACCGACAACGCCGAGGCAGCTCGCGGCAGCGGAAATGGCTGACAAGGCGTTGAACTGAGGATTTGCAGACTCCGTAATAGCAAAGGCCAGCGTTGCGCAAATGAATATCAAAAGGTATAGCTGTACAAATAGCAGCACGGATTTGACGGTATTCTCTTTAACGATCTTATCGCCCATCTTTATGACCATCACAGCCTTAGGGTGAAGGCTTCGGATCAGCTCATTGTAGGTGTATTTCAGGACTATCAGCACCCTTCCCACTTTTATTCCGCCCCCGGTCGATCCGGTGCAGCCTCCAATCAGCATCAACAGTATCAAAGTAATCTTTGCGGGTAATGACCAGGCATCATAATCAAAGTTGTTTACAAAGCCTGCTGTGGTCATGGTAGAGATAACCTGAAAGATGGAGGAACGAAGCTCGGTATGGAATTCACCGGGAATTTTGCCCCAGAGCATCAACATCAATATTGATATGCTCATTATCAGGATGTAGAATCTGAACTCTGAATCTTTGAAAAGATTTTTAAAGTTTTTCTTAAATATTATCTGGTAGTATATAATAAAATTAGTGCCGCCCAGCAAAAGGAATATGCAGACAATGGCTTCCACTAGCACACTATTGTATTTTGCAATGCTGTAAGCTACGGGAGAAAAACCGCCCGTAGCAATGCTGGCAAATGCAGTGCAAATAGAGTCGTAGAACGGCAAGCCTGCCGCAACTAAAAGTAAAGCTTCAAGGACTGCCAGTCCCAGGTAAATGCCCCAGAAGGTTTTGGCGGTGTTTTTCACCCTCGGCGTAAGAGCCTCCTTGGTGAGTCCCAGGCCTTCCACCGAATAGAGCTCTCTGCCTGCAACTCCAAGATTAGGCAGTACCGCTATGAATAGCAGTACGATCCCTAAACCGCCCAAGAGCTGGGTGAAAGACCTCCAGAAGAGAAGGCCATAATACGTTCCCTTGATGGCAAGCATATCCTTAAGATCTAGAGTTATGCCGAAGTACAGACTAATTGTGTCGGAAGATGAGTAATGAAGCAGATAACTTGCGGCTCGATCAGCCAGTGCATAGGCCAGACTGCCTTGCACCAGATCCTTGTTTAAAATCCAATAGCCCTGCGAATTATATTCACTTAGGATTGTCGCGCCAGCAGTTGTGAATCCCGACATGGATTCGAAGATTGCATCTATTGGACTCAATCCCAGGAATATGTAGGGCAGAGCGCCCAGCATGGCAGCCAAGAGCCAGCTTAAAGAGACGGCAGCAAAAGCTTCTCTGTGGCCCATAGTCGAATTTTCGCTAAAATGCTTCAAGATGAAGCCCGTTATGATGGCGACAAAGGAGCTGAAGCCAAATGCCACTACGCCCAGGGGCTCTTTGTAGATGGCCGAAACCAGCCCGGGTATAACCATGAATATTCCGAGCAAGACTGCGAGCAAACCCAGGGTTTTCAGGACGATCCTTATCTTCATCTTCAGTGACCGATTGAATTAGGCGTCAATAATAATTTGCTCCTGCAGACACTCTTGCCGACCATCTTACCAAGATAATTATTTGCGATATCCGATGCTGATGCGCCCGGATGCGCTGTCCTTCTCCAAAACGCTGCCCTTCTTGGAACTGCCCATTATTACACCGGTCGGAGAGGAAGAAGGCGCGACAGGGTTCTCCTGTTCTGGTAGAGGCCTTTTTTCCAGTATCGCTTTTAGCAAATCTCTCTTTGCTCCCAGCGGGAATACCGGAGGCTTCTGCCACCAGGCAGATGAATTGAATTCATCATTTGTGTCGTCGTTTAGCCTGGCATGGCCGCCGTCCACAATCATTCTGTTAAAGGGCGGCCAGACTGGCCGAAATTCCGAATCCATAAGGTAAATGACACAGATCAGCTGGCTCCACTCGTTGCGTGTGCTGGTGGTGTTGTCATTGATATCCAGATATACCGTCTTGTTCTTCAGCAAAGAAAGGGCGTATTTTTGAGCGGCTTTGCCTTCGGCGGTTACGGTTGAGGGCGCTTGTATATCGGCGAGCTTGATGCTATCGATGTTGTTTGTCCTCGCATCGGCAATGAGCATCTCTATGCCCAGCGAGTCGCCGCTGATTACGCTTACCACACGCCCGACAGCCTCGTCAGGCAGCCCGAAAGCTGCAGGCATCAAAACCAAAACCAATAATAAAGCCAAACGCCACATCATGACAATCTTTTCTCCCTCAAAACTCCCCGCCATTCAGGGCAACCTGCTGCAAGAACCTCTTATGCTCGCCGCCTGCATGCTTCAGCCTCTTAGCGTTTATATTAAAGCTCTTTCCCATTCGTTCCTTACCACTCATGTTTTTCCACCCATGAATTTGCGCAAATTGCTTTCATACCAGTAGCACGGCGATCAGGCCGGATAGGAAGACGCCGTCAAATGTCCCGGCTCCACCAATGCTTGCCACCGGCGCTCCCAGATCCCTGATCTTGTTCAGGTTCAAGATATCTGCGCCAATGAGCGTACCAAAAGTTCCACTCACATAGGCGATGAGAAAGATGAGATCATGCGGGGCTCCTCCCGCATAGACCAGCAGGATCGCGGCTATTGCCGCACACAGAGGTGGAAGAAGCGCAGGTGTGACAATTCCCAGACCCTTTACAGGCCTGGCTACACGGTTGGTTATGATGGCAACAAAAGCGATTCCGATAAGGGCGTAATTTAGGGACTCTGGGAACCGGTAGATCAGCGCCGCGGAGATCAGAGCTGGTATCACAGCTCCGCCCACGTTGACGGCCAGCAGAGTGTTGCAGCTCACAACATCCACCACAGGCACCCGGTAAGCTATGCCGAAGGCCCGCACATACCTCTCCCGCACCAGGGGGGCGCTGCACTCCAGGTTGGTTACAGGTATGTTTACGCTGCTGCCCAAGAGTGATGCCAGCAGCACAAATAGAGCCTGGCCCCAGGAAAAACCGATCTTGGTAAAAGCCGTCCTGGCCAGGTCCAGAAAGAGAAATCCAACCACAAAGAAGAGCAAAAATGCAAATATGAGCATAAGAAGCAAGCTTACAGGGCTATAAACCAACCGATTTCCCATAGACTCATTCTTTTCTCCGTGTATAAATTTTTAAGCTTGGCCGGCAAAAGAAATTAGTAATGGTATGTTAAGGTGTAACACATGAAAGAGAAGTGGCTCATGGCCGAAGGGTCGTGGCAGGAGATCAAGCCCAGGATCACCACCGCTCTCGAATCAGGCTTCGACTGCGTGCTCGTGGACAGAGAGAATATCGAGCACGTGCGGGAACTGGGCAAGATCAAGGTGGCCTGTTTTGGTGTAGAGAGAGGGACTGAGGATATTTTAGTTGTGGGCAGGAGCGGCGAAGGCGATGGAACTGTAGAGCTACCTAAAGATCCAAGCAGCTCCCTGGACGGGGCTATCGCCAAGACCGTTTCCGGGAAAAAGGCTGCGTATGTGGTCATTGCCAACAAGAAGTATGAAGAATTCGCCGTGGAGATGGGCAGGATTGTAGACTATCTTCTCGTCATCGGCACGGACTGGAAGGTCATTCCCCTGGAGAACATGATTGCCGGACTGCAGGGCGCGCAAGTTAAGATCATCAGCGGCGTCAAGACGGCAGAAGAGGCGCGCCTCGCATTGGCTACTCTGGAAAAAGGCGCCGATGGAGTGCTGCTGGACAGCATCGATCCTTCCGAGATCAAGAGGGTCATGGACGCGGTTGATCAGTCTGAAAAAAGCAGGATAGAGCTGATTTCAGCCAAGGTCACCGCTGTAAAAGCTGTGGGCATGGGCGATCGGGTCTGCGTGGACACCGCCAGCATGATGTCTTTTGGGGAGGGCATGCTCATCGGCTCCCAGGCCAAAGGATTCTTCCTGGTTCACAGCGAGTCTGAAGACAGCCCCTACGTGGCAGCGCGTCCCTTCCGGGTAAATGCCGGTGCGGTGCACGCTTACATCCGGGTGGGAGAGAAGACGCGCTACCTCTCCGAGCTAAAATCGGGAGATGAAGTTACCATCGTCAGCAAGGAGGGACTGGCCAGAACGGCCATAGTTGGCCGCGCCAAGATCGAGAAGAGGCCCATGATCCTCATCGAGGCGGAGGCCAATGGCCAGAGGATAAGCACTTTGCTGCAAAATGCCGAGACCATAAAACTGGTTGGATCCGATGGCTCGCCAAAGCCCGTGACCGATCTCAAAGCCGGGGACGAGGTGCTGGTGCACCTGGAAGAGATGGCCCGCCACTTCGGCATGAAGATTGAGGAGAGCATTGTGGAGCAATAAATCCATGAATTACAAGCCGCGCATTGTAGCCGTCCTGGGAAAGGATGCGGAAAGAGATGTTCAGGCCGCAGGCGATGCGGATATGATCGAGCTGCGACTGGACCTGCTCGCCGGAGGCGATCCCCTTCAAACCATAAAGGCCGTCCGAAAGTCCACTGCCAAGCCGATCATCGCCACGGCCCGTCTCAAGACGGAGGGCGGGATGTTTCAGGGCAGCGAAAGAGAGAGAATCGATCTGCTCATCAAGGCCGCCTACTATGCCGACTACGTGGATGTGGAACTCTTAGCGGATCAAAGAGATAATGCCATTGCCAGAATAATGAAACCGGTGATAATATCCTATCACGACTTTCAGGGCATGCCGGATGAATTGAAATTGGCCGGCATCTACGAGGATATGAAGAAGACAAAAGCTGCCCTTGCCAAGATCGCCGTGACGCCCAAAAGCCTCCAGGATAATTTGAGGATATTGCAGTTCTTGCTGGATGCAGATATGCCCCTTTGCATGATTGCCATGGGCCAGTTGGGCAGACATCTGCGCGCCGTAGCGCCGCTCTACGGCTCGGCTCTTACCTACGGCTTTGTTACACAGAGCACGGCACCCGGGCAGATGAGCCTGGCAGAACTATGCCTGGCAAGAAAGCTGCTGGACTGAGGTATCCCATTGCATCCATGATAATAAATCCCACGATATTCGGGGAATGCTAATAATAATTAATGAACTTTTTTAATAATACTTATAATCAGTTAAATAATTCTTCGTAAGATTTAAATACCTTACTACCGATCAGTGACTATGCAAGTGACTGTGGATGTAGGTGGCAGGCCCGGTCTGGATTGCAGAGGTTTCTGCAGCTTTTGTTATTTTAAAGGTGTTAAAAGAGTAGAACCATCTGGATGCAGGCGGTGCAGCCCTTATAAAAAAGGTTGCGATTACTGCTTGAGAGAGGTGATAGAGATCGAACCAGGCTATAAGCCCCTGGATCAACTGATCTTCGAGGTCTCCCAAAAAAGCGTATCTACCACGCCGGAGATGATCACCATCAAGGGAAACGGCGATATAAGCTGCTACCCACATCTTCTCAATCTGGTGAGGACGGTAAGCAACGGCAGTGTGCCGGTATTTTTAGATTACACCAGTGGAAAAGGATTTACAAAAGAAGATGACGCAGATCTCCTAATCGATGCCGGCGTACAGAGGATAAGTTTCTCAATCTTCTCCACAAATCCAAATCTTCGCCGAGAGTATGTAAATGATAAGCATCCGGAGATCGTGCTCCGCAATTTTAAAACTTTCTGCGAAAGATCAGAACTGTACGCCATGATCGTCCTCATTCCCGGAGTAAACGATGGTCTGGAGCTGGAGAAGACCTGCCGGGATCTGCAGGACATGGGGGCCAAGGGCCTCATGCTCATGTCGTTTGCCAATAGTCGAGAGCAGGGTCTCATCTTCGGCAATGAGCCGGTAATGCCGGATGTAACACCCTACGGCGTGCAGGATATTCGCCGCATCGCGACGAAAATCAGCGAAAACTATGACATGAGGATTATCGGCACCCCGCTCTGGGATCCCCTCACAGGAGCGCCCTTTGCCCTGGCCCATCACAAGAAGGAGCTGCGGAGGCTTCCGGCCATAGAAAAGAGTGCGACTATTATTACCAGCTCCGTTGCCTATTCCCTCTTATCATCGATATTCAAAGAACTGGGAGACGAGGTGAATGTGGTGGCTACAGAAAAGGAGATCGGCAATCTGATCACCCTGCAAGACTTTGAGAAGCTTGCACTGAAAAATGTTAAAGAAAGAGTGATTATACCCGGCATGGTGCTGGCTCATGATAGAGATATTTACAGAGCCTTGCGGCGAGACGGCAAGAGAAGATTGGTCTTCCGAGGCCCTGATGAACTTACGGTTGTATCGGAACGAAGCATTTACAATACGCTTGAAGAGGTGCTGGAAACGGAGATCGAGGCCTTCACAGGCTTAATTGCGCAGATCAATGACCTCGGGTCCATTATCCCTGAGTTTTATGCGGGCAAAAAGCAGATCCAGGAAGGCTGCTTATCCCGCGAGCACTTTTATTCTCATTCATCCAGCCGGGACAGAGCAGTCCAGGCAAGCGAAAACGAGAGAATTGAGCTGATAGTTTAGCCTCTTGTCAGAGACGATAACTTTTATCTCACCCTCTGCCAGTTTATCGGGGGTGATTGCAATGAGTGAGTACAGAGAGCTGGTGGTAACCAAAGAAGATTACCTGATATTCCTGGCCCAGCGCCTGCGCCTGCAGGGCTCCTGCCAGCGAGAGATTGAAGACGTAAGCTTTCCCTTCCTCTTTGCCTCAGGAAGCGAGATGCTCAGAACTTACATCATGGGCACCTCTGAGTTCACCGCTACCTTGCCGGATAGATACAGGCTCCCGGACAGAGGCTTTATCTGGTACCTCTTTACCCAATCGGTACGGGAGATTCAGGTCATGCCCGATAGGATGGTAATAAAATACGAGTTGCAGGACGAGTACAAAAAGCCTTTCAAGCAATTCTACCATTGATTTCAATCGGTCCTGCTCCCGGTCGACCAGGTGCCTGTCAGGCGTCCCTCCAGGGCCATATTGCCCAGGCACGCCTCCACGTCATCTGCCAGAGGCGCGGGCCGCATTCCCGCCAGGGGCGTTCCCGGCAGGGGCATGAAGCGATGCGCCCGCACTTTGCCGCCCTTGGCCGCGATCCATCTTACCAGGTCTAGGGTCATGCGCTGATCCTCCTCCGATTCCATAGGCAGGCCGAAGATCAGATCCACCTGCGGAGTCAGACCATAATCCAGGGCCAGTTCACAGGCCGTCTCGATCTCACCGCGCCCATGGCCCCGGCCGATGCGGCGCAGCACTGCCGGGCTGCCGGACTGACCGCCCAGGCTGAGGCTCTTATTGGCGCAGTATTTGACGACAAGCTCCAGGGCCGCTGGGGTGACGAACTCCGGCCGGACCTCGGATGGAAATGTACCAAAATAGATGGGCTTTTTTTGCTCGGCCAGAACCTTGAGCAGTGCCTCGACCTTCTCCAGCCTTGGCCTGCGGCCGTCTGAGCCAAAGGCCAGCGAGTTGGGGGAGGTGAAGCGGATATCCTTGTGGTGGCGGGCGTATTTGGCGATGACAGGGATCGATCTGTGGCGCATGCAGGAGCCGAAGAGGCGCGGCGTCTGGCAGTAGGTGCAGCCCCAGGGGCAGCCGCGAGAGATCTCGATAGGGGCCAGGATCTTGGCGAAGGGCGGATAAGAGTCCAGATCTACCGGGGGCCTCTTTTCCGTGAATAAAACCTGTCCCTGGCTTTTGTAGGCTATGCCCTTAACTGAGGCCGGGTCCCGACTGTTTTCTATTGCCTCTATCAATTTCGGAAGCGTCTCCTCTCCCTCTCCTATCACCACGAAGTCGAAGTGCTCCAGAACCTGCTCGGGCAGAGCAGAAGGATGTGGGCCGCCGGCAATGTAGACGGCATCCACCACCGCGCGGCTGACCTCGCGGTAGACCTCATCCGCCTGGGCAGTGGCAAAGCTGTAGAGCATGATGCCGTCCTTCGGCTCCCGGGCGATGCCTGCCTCTACCAGCGGCATTAGGGCAGCAATGCTGTAGGAGTTCTTGTTGTTGTAGCGAAACCATATTTTGAACGGTTTCAAATATGCATCATCCTGTAAAAACAAAGCAATTTCGGGCGGAGTGCATTCACCCTATGGCCTTTGGCCATTCCATTCCCCACCCACGATCCCTGGTTCGTCAGAAGTCCAGGTACCTTCAAAGGAGCTGCAATCTGCATTCATGCGAAACTCGAAACCACCTGTGTGCAGACCACCCGATTGAATCCAGGTGCCACTTAGCACATTGCCGTTCACTGTCGCATCAACAATTTGTCCTTCATCGTGCTGGTAAGTTCCTGCAAAAACGTTCGGCGAAACCTCGTGAAGATCCATATTCACATTACTCGGAGCACTTTGACCGGTCCAGCCGGTGATCCAGGTGCCACTCCAGTCGCAGCCTTGGGCAAATACTGCTGGGGTAAATGCGATCAGGGAGACAAATAGAAGCAGAGCAATCAGTCTCATAGATCGACATTCGCTCTTTAAATATAAATAAGCTTGTGATGTTGGGCCTATCGTGAGGAGCTTTGGCCCGGGGCCAGGGGCCTGGGCTTGGCCGCATATCCGGGCCCCGGCAAAGGATGCTGCCCCGCAGGAAGAGGCCGGATGCACCGCTTCATATGCATTATAACTATATCGCCCGCGGTTTTCATTAACTCACTCACGCGGCCAAAATTTGTTAGCCCTGCTTCAGGATAAGCTCTTCTGAAGATGCTCTTCTAAAGGCAAGTTTTTAAATTAGAAAACCATAGTAGTATTTGGGAGAGGCAATGAAGCATAGAGGAGAGCATCTAACAGTGCTGGCTGTAGCCATCATCTTTCTGTCGTCAGTGGCCCAGGCGGCTGCAATTAATGTCAGCCCCGGAGAGAGCATTCAGGCCGCTGTAAATGGGGCAAATTCCGGAGATACCATATCTGTTCAGAGTGGGGTTTATAGAGAGAGCCTGAACATAAGCAAACCGATCATTCTGGTGGGCATCGGTCGTCCTCTGCTTGATGCAGGCGCAATGAACACTGCAATAATCCTTCGAGCTGGCGGGGCAATTATATCGGGATTTGACATTAGAACCACGCGCCGTACAGGCATCCATGTCCTTTCCGAAAATAATATTATAGAGAATAATACTATTAGTGGGTGCCTGGACGGAATTCGTCTGGATCATTCCCGCTCCAACTCCATCGCCTCCAATGATATAAACAACAACACCAATGGCATCACCCTCTATGCCTCAGAGCGAAATACTATTTCCAAAAATGCTGTCAGGGATAACAACATCAATGAAGAGAGCGATTGCGGCATCTTTCTCGCTTATTCCCATGATAACATCATTCAGGATAACGATCTGATGAACAACGGCGACTCATCTCTATCGATGCGATCGGCAAGCAATAACACGCTGCGGGGCAATCGCATCAGCTACAACGATTGGTATGGCATATCCTTATCCGAGTCCAGCAACCAAAATCTGATAGAAAAGAATAATGCATTCCGAAATAGGGACGCGGGGATATATCTGGACAGCTCACGAGGAAACGTCATCCGGGAAAACACGGCATCGTACAATTCTCGGGGCATTTATCTCTCATATGATAGCAATGACAACACACTGCAAGGCAACAATGTTTCATTCAATGAGAAAGGGTTGCAGCTAGCGGGTCACAGCAGCAATAATACTCTGCAAAATAATACCGCGAAAGAGAACGGATATGGTATCTATCTATCCTTCTCATCCGGCTGGAATCTGCTCTTTTCCAACCATCTCATCGGCAATGGTTACAATGCCTATGACATGGGCCAGAGCAACCGCTGGGACAACGGTCTGGTGGGCAACCACTACAGCGATTTAGGGCGCATCTTCTACGTTCCGGGTGGGCCGGGAGTGGACAGATTCCCAATGGCGGAGCCGTAAATTTAAATCTATAGTAATTAAAAAATAAAAATTAAATTCGCTAAACAAAAAGAGATCAAAGCCACAAGCACTGTCCCGGCGCGCCTGCGGCTCTTTTCTTTTCCTGTGTTTTTTTTGCTCAAATGAACTTGGGCCGCTCGGTGAGCTTCATGGGCAGCGGCAGTCTGCGCCAGGGCTTGCCAGCGGTCTCGGCAGTGACTCTTCGGCGCAGGTATTCCACAGTCATCTTGGACTTGGCTGGAGATTTGGGCGTGGATTCGGAGCGAATAGTAACGGAGAGCTTGCCGGATTCCAGCTCTTCGTCTCCTATCACCACTACGTAGGGTATCCATTCGCGGCCCGCATCACGAATCTTCTTGCTCACCGTCTCGTCGCGCTCGTCGATGTCCGTCCGGAAACCGAGCTCTGCAGCAATCTCCAGGGCGCGGGCCTGGTGCCTCTCCGCCACGGGAATGACCCTGATCTGCGTGGGCGAGAGCCAGGTCTGCAGCATGGGAAGCTTGCCTTCTTCTGAGAGACGGGCCGCCTTCTCCAGGAGGGCGTACATGACCCGCTCGATGGCTCCGGATGGGGAGCAATGCAACAGAATGGGCTGCTGTTTCTCTCCTGCCTCATCGATGTAGGTGATGTCGTAGCGCTCCGCGTTCTCCACATCGATCTGCACTGTGGCCAGAGCGCTGGCCTTGTCCAGGGTGTCCACGAAGTTGAACTCAAACTTGAGCACGAAGTAAAAGAACCTCTCATCCCACATCTCGATAAGAACGGGCTTCTTGACGATGTCTACCAGGCCCTCGATAAACTGGCGGTTCTCGTTGTAGAAGTCTTTGGTGAAGCGGATGGCCACCTCGTAGTCGGCCAGATCGATGCCCACCTCGCTCAGGACGGAGATGCTGGCCAGGTACTGCTTTCTGAATTCCTCCATGGCTGAATTCATATCGCGGGCCAGGGTGTGCATATCGGGCATGGTAAAGGCCCGCAGGCGGCGGATGCCGACCAGCTCTCCCCGTTGTTCGCGCCGGAAGGAGTATCGGGTGATCTCGAACATCTTGAGGGGCATGGCCTTGTAGGAGATGGACATGTCGTGGCCCATGAGAAACTGGCCAAAGCACGCTGCGAATCTCAGGAAGAGCTTCTTCTTATCGGAATCGATCTGGTACTGCCGGGCCGGGAATCTGTCCAGGTATTTCTTGAGAGTGGGGTGCTCCATGTCGTACATGATGGGCGTCTCTACTTCCATGGCGCCCATATCCGAGGCCCTGTCAAGTACATAGTTTTCCAGCAGCGATTTGATGAGCCTGCCCTTGGGATAGAAGCGCATGTTGCCTGGATCGGAGCCGGGCTCGTAGTCCACGAGCTCCAAGCGCCTCATCAGCTCCACGTGCGGGGGAACTCGGTCCACGGCTCTGGCTTTGGAAATCTCGTAGTTGGTGAACTTCTGCAGTTTCTCGTGGTCCGTGAAGTCGAACTTGTCGGCATCAATCAGGTTGCCGTCTAAGTCGAGCACCTTCCAGTAGGAGACGGCCTTGGCCTCGGACTTGAGGGCCTCGGATACTACTTCGCCTTCTCCGAGCCGGATGGAACGGGACAGCTCGGAGAGAGGATGGCCTTTGCAGCTGATGGTAAAGGCCTTGTACCAGCCGAAGGGGGCGCGCATGACCTCAAAGTTGGTATGGTCGAAGGCGGCATGCATGCCTTTGAGGATTCTGATGGCCGTCGCGGGAGTGGAGAGCTGACTGCTGAGGTGCGCGTAGGGATAGAGCATGATCCGGGCGGCGTGCACCTGGCCAGCCACGTCAGCGATCTGCTTGACGCCTTCGGCTATGACCGCATCCGGGTCGTCCTCGTCAAACTTCTCTACGGCTAAAAAGGCGCAGAGTGCCTCTTCCAGCCGGCCTTTCTTAGCTGAGTCAACGATCTCTTCCGCCATCTTCGTAGGCTTTTTGGCCTCGAACTCAATGAAATCAGAGTGGATTAAGAGTAATTGCAATAGGGGTCACCTGATGAAGGAAAGAACTGCGTGGGGGTAGGTAAAGGTTTCGATAAAATGAATCATGTAAATTTTATTTTAAAAATTGCGGGCAGTCATCGCCCAAGCATGGATCAGAAAACCGGAGTCTTTTTGATCTCTGCATTCCAGGAAGGATGCGATATGTCCGATCCTCAAATTGAAAAGGTGGCTTTGCAGTTATCACTGGGCGAGAGAGAGGTCCAGGCCACCGCTGAGTTGCTGGATGGCGGCGCAACGCTGCCCTTCATTGCCAGATACCGAAAAGAGGCCACAGGAAATCTGGATGAGGTCGCTATTGCCAGGATACGTGATCAACTCTACCGAAATAGGCAGCTCGAAGAGAGACGAGATGCCATTCTTCATTCTCTGGCCAAACGAGAACTGCTCACACCGGATCTGCAAGCGAAGCTTCAGGCAGCTGACACCCTGGCCATGCTGGAAGATATTTACCTTCCCTTCCGGCCCAAGAGGAAGACCCGGGCCACTGCAGCGAAAGAGCGGGGCCTGGAGCCGCTGGCCAAGAGGATCTTCGCTCAGGACCATTGCCGCCTAAACCCGGAAAAGGAGGCATTAGCCTTTGTGGATGCCGAAAAGGGCGTTGCCTCTGCCGAGGAAGCCCTGGCCGGGGCGAGGGACATCATGGCCGAGTGGATGAGTGAAGATACCGAGGCGCGACGTCGGATGCGGGCCCTCTATCAATCGCAGGGAGTCCTCCGGTCTGTGGCCACTGCCAGCAAAGAAGAATTGTCTGAGGCGCAGGCGAAGGCAGATGCGAAGAGAGAGGAGAAAGACGCAGGAAAATTCAGGGACTATCTGGACTGGTCCGAGCCCGTCGCCCGGACAAGCCCGCACAGGCTGCTGGCCATGCTGCGGGGAGCGAAGACTGGCGCGCTTAGCCTGCATGTAGCCCCGGCGGAGGAGGAAGGGCTGGCGGTTTTAGAGGAGCTCTTCATAAAAGGAGACGGTCCGGCCGCTGGCCAGGTGATGCAGGCGGCAGAGGACGGCTACCGCCGGCTCCTTGCCCCCTCCATGGAAAATGAGACGCTAGCGGCAGCACGCGCCCATGCCGAGGAGAAGGCCATAGAGGTCTTTTCCGAAAACCTGCGCCAGGTTCTCCTGGATCCCCCGCTGGGACAAAAGTGCGTCCTGGCCGTCGATCCGGGCCTGCGCACGGGCTGCAAGCTGGCCGTGCTCGATAGACTGGGCCGGCTGCAAGAGAGCCATGTGATCTACCCCCACGATACTCAGAAGAAGAGGGAAGAGGCGGCAGCTAGGGTGCAGGAGATCTGCAAGAAAAGAGGCATTGAGGTGATCGCGGTTGGTAACGGCACAGCGGGCAGAGAGACGCAGGCCTTCTTGCAGAGCCTGCGGCTGGAGCCGCCAATCATGATGGTTAATGAATCGGGGGCATCGGTCTATTCCACGTCGGAAGTTGCCCGGCAGGAGTTTCCCCATGAGGATGCCACTGTGCGCGGCACAGTCTCCATTGGGCGGCGGCTCATGGATCCGCTGGCGGAGCTGGTCAAAATCGAGCCCAATGCTATCGGCGTCGGCCAGTATCAGCATGACGTGGACCAGCCCGCGCTGAGGCGCGCATTGGACGATGTGGTCTCTTCCTGCGTAAACCTGGTGGGAGTGGATGTAAATGCCGCCAGCCGGGAGCTTTTGGCTTACGTTTCCGGTCTCGGCCCGAAGTTGGCTGAGGCGGTGGTGAAGTACAGGAATGAGCACGGTCTCTTTTCCTCGCGCCAGGATCTTCACAAAGTGCCGCGCCTGGGGCCCAAGGCCTTCGAGCAGGCGGCGGGATTTTTGCGCATTCGGGAGAGCGACAATCCCCTGGACGGCACGGCTGTGCATCCGGAGAGCTATCCTCTGGTGGAGAAGATGGCGGGCGATTTAGGCGTCAGCGTAAGAGAGATGATGCATAATGAGAGCCTCCTGAAGAAGCTGGACCCCAAGAAGTACATCAGCGAGAAAGCGGGCGCCGCCACTCTGCAGGATATTTTAGAGGAACTGTCCCGGCCGGGCCGTGATCCAAGAGCGGAGTTCGAGGCTTTTTGCTTTGCTCCGGGAATCGAGAAGATGGAAGATCTCAAGGTGGGCATGAAGCTGCCAGGGCTTGTGACCAATGTCACCGCCTTCGGGGCCTTCGTGGACATAGGCGTGCATCAGGACGGACTGGTGCACATCAGCCAGCTTCGGGATGGCTATGTGAAGAATCCAACCGATGTGGTGAAGGCCAGGCAGAAGGTCACGGTAAAGGTGCTGGACGTGGATCTGGAGAGGAAGAGAATATCGCTGTCGATGAAAAATTCAACTTGATTGTTCTCTGTGTCTCTGCACCTCTGCCGACCGTCGTGGATGTTAGCGTTATCAAATCTTGGAATTTGCGAAAGTCTAACCGCAGAGACACAGAGGCGCAGAGAGACTTTATCCAATTTTCTGGAAGTGCCCTAAAGGTTTTTTGGACCACAATGGGTTTTCTTTAGTCATCAAAGAAAATATTTTTGTGTGGCGAAATCCTTAAATATCGGCGAATGCTTATAGTCTAATCGGCAAAAGTCGAAGCACCTCTTTTCTTCCCTCCTACACCAAGACTTTTGCCTCCCTCCTATTCATCGCTGCATCAGATCTCCTGCGCTTCTTGTCTCTTGCTCCCATTCAGCATTAGCTCTGAGCCTTTGGCAAAGGCTGCATCCGCCTCGTTATCCTTGCCCAGAGCCTTGAGAGCAAGGCCCTTGCTGTTCCAGGCTCTGGCATGCAGGTTATCGATCTCAATGACCCTATCAAAATCTTCGATAGCTTCCGCAAACTGATTCAGACGCCGCAGAGCCTCGCCCCTGTTGTACCATGCATCGGCATTTTCTGGATCGATCTGAAGTGCCCTGTCAAAATGCGCCACCGCCTCATCGTATCTGTGCAGCTTTGCCAAACCGGCTCCCTTGTTGTTCCAGAACTCACTTCTTTCTGGCTGCAGGGCTATGGACCGGTCAAAGCTGTCCAAGGCTGCTTCGTAGTCACCCATATTTCCCAGAGCCGCTCCTCGATTGCACCATACCCTGGCACCATTGGGATTCATCTCAAGGGTTTTATCGTAATAATTGACGGCCTCTTGGTACATTCCCTGCCTGTCTAAGACAACGCCCTTGTTGTACCAGGCTCTAACATACCGGGGATTCGTCCTGATGATCCCGTCAAAATATGCCATGGCCTCATCGTATCTCTTCTGTTTGTAGAAAACAACGCCTTTATTATTCTGGGCATCGGTGTACTTCGGGTCTATCTTCAGGGCGGTATCAAATGAATCAATGGCCTCCTGGTGCCTGCCCAGGCGACAGAAGGCCAGACCTCTGCGATTCCACAATTCTGCATTCTCCGGATCTTGCTCTATGGCCCTCTCGTAAAATGGGATGGCTTCCTCGAATTGGCCATGTTGATAGAGTTCATCTGCTTCTTTTGCCCAGAGATCAGCGTCCATGCACTTCGCCTTAGATAATCATCGCCGATGGCATTTGATGCTTGCGGGCACGAGACAGAACGATTGGAATCAAATCATAACATTGACCACACTAAACAGCCAAGAGCCTCCTTTTTTATACTCTGCCGGCCAAATATACTCGCGAGTAGATTATTATGGCTATTACTACGAGGCTCTTCGGAAAGTCGGGCCCGGCCATCACTCAGGTGGGTCTGGGCGGAGAGGGCGTGCTGCGCACTCACGGGCGCGAGAAGGAGGCCAGGGCCGTGATCGAGGAAGCAGCAGCCCAGGGCATAACCTACTTTGACTCGGCACAGGCATATGCAGGCAGCCAGGGCTACTATGGCGCTTTCTGGCGCAGCCACGCACAGCAACGCTTCAGCATCTTTCAGACCAGTAAGTCCGCCGCCCGCGACTACCGGGGCGCCAAGGCCGATCTGGCAGAGTCCCTGGAGACAATGGGCCTGGAGAGCCTGGACCTGTGGCAGATTCATGACGTTCGGACACGCCAGGATATCGATGAGATCGAGGGACCGGGCGGGGCCTTGCAGGCGTTTGTTGAGGCCAAAGACGTTGGACTGGTGCGCTTTTTGGGCGTCACCGGCCACCATGCCCCCAAGATCCTGGAGCACGCCGTGAAGAACTGGCCAGTGGACGGCGTGCTCATGCCCGTCAATCCGGCAGAAGCCGTCCTGGGCGGATTTCTGGACCGGGTAATGGCCGCTGCGAAGGACAGAGGCCTGGCCGTTATCGGCATGAAGGTACTGGGAGCAAAACATTACATCTCCCCGCAGGATGGAGTGACGGCAGAGCTGCTCCTGCGGTTTGCCCTCTCCCGGGAAATCAGCACGGCCATCGTGGGCTGCTCCAGCCCCAGAGAGGTGCAGACGCTGGCCCAGGTGGGCAGGGAGTTCCAGCCTCTGGACGCAGAAGAAGAGAAGAGGCTGCTGGAGCTGTTCCGACCCCATGCGAGGAGGATGGCGTACTACCGGGGAGCGATTTAGCAGAAAAAGGAGACTATGTCTTTTAATCCGAAGAGGCCGTGCCCTGCCCGCACGTGGGCGCTCTGGCAGAGGGGCCGACCTGCTAATTCACGAGTGCTCTTTTCCCGAGCCCTGATTTCACCAACCACGGTACGCCCAAAAAACAGGGCAACCGGATCTAAAACCAGGGCGCAAAGCGCGTGTCTCACGTACATCTACCCGCAAGCGGCCGGATGCGAGGATGAACAGGTGATTGAGCTGTCCAAAGCGCCCACATAGCGGGCTGGGAGATTAAGAACGAGGTATTTTGAATTTATTGCTTGCAGCGCTTGATGTGGGAGCTGACCTGTTCAATAATTGGCAATCAATAAGCTTCAACTTGTGGAAAGAAAATGCATGGGTCTTTTAGAAGACTTAATAAAGCTGTAATGTCAACATTCTTTCATAAGTTTCGGTAATATTTCTCTCTTTTTCCAGGAGAGGCTCAGGCCGGAGGCGCTTGGTATGAATGATATTCGCTATGTATGCTTATCAGATATGCACCTCGGCGAGGAGGACAGCCTTCTCACCGAGGCGAATGGCAATTATGTAGATCCCCTTAAAGCAAGCTCCGTAATGCTTCATCTCGCCGAATGTCTGCGTGAGCTGATCTCCAAGAATGAGGGACCAGAGAAGCCAACATTGATTCTGAACGGCGACATTTTGGAGTTGGCTCTCTCTGAGTACAATACCTCAGCCATGATCTTCGAGCGGTTCATGGAGCTTGTCATGGTAAAAGGCAGAGAACTCTTTGATAGAATCTTTTACATTCCGGGCAACCACGACCACCATTTATGGGAGCTTGCCAGAGAGACACAGTACGTCGAATATATTGGCAGGCATCCTGATAAACATCTGGATCAGCCCTGGCACAAGACAGAGATGTTTCTCCTGGAGAGAAATGAAAACGACAGCGAGAAGGAAAATGTCTCTTCATATTTCCTGGATAAAATACTGGAGCGACGCTCCAAACTTGATATCGAAGAAAAGTGCAAGCTGCGCGATAACATTTGCATCAATATTGCCTACCCCAACTTCGGCATCCTATCGGAAAACAAAGAGAAATGCGTCGTCATTCATCACGGCCACTTCGTCGAGTCGAAATACTACCTCATGAGCAAAATGAAAGCTGATCTGTTGAATATAGACTGTGAGATGCCCAGCGATATACAGTTGATTGAGTCTGAGAACTTCGCGTGGATCGATTTCCTCTGGTCTGCTCTGGGACGCTCCGGCCAGGTGGGGGCGCTCACTGAAACCCTTTACGAGCACTTGCTTGACGAAGAAGAAATGAAGATCTTTATATCCAAAGTTGCCAAAAACCTGGCAAAAAAATACGGTCGCACAGGCTGGGCTGACCTGCTGGAAGAGCAGATGTTGAAGAGCGCTCTTGAATTCGCCTTTAGCAAAGTCTCTGGTGGGGAAAGAAGCTTGAACGACCTGCCTCTGGGCAAGCAGACGGAAAAGGAGATGGCTCAATATCTGATGGCCGTAAAAAATCAGATCATCGATGAACGTCAAGGTGTACTTCCATCAGAACTGGCCTTTGTCTTTGGCCACACTCACAAGCCGTTCCTGGATGAGTCCAACCTAGAAGGATTTAAAACGTCCGTGGCAGTTTACAACACAGGCGGTTGGGTAGTTGATAAAGTCAAGCGGGAAGAGGTCTTTGGAGGCAGCGTCCTGTTAATGGATGAAAATTTAGATGCATGCTTGTTGGAGATGTATCGCGAGCATGATAGGCAGGAAAGCTATCGCGTTGGCGTAAGACATCTGCATGAGGGCAAGGCGCAAACCCCCTTCTACAAAAGGGTCAATGATCTCGTCCGTCCCGGCGAGAAGCCGTGGTTGCAGTTCTCAAATATCGTGTACCTGGATGTAAAGATCAGGGCGGAAAGGCTGGATATGAGGCTTAAAAGCTTATAACACGTTATGTGGCCCCAAGAAGTTTTGTGCCGGCCCAAGCATGCTGCCTTGGCCGGACTTAATCTTTTCTCTAAAATTTACTGAATTAAGGTATTATGCTCAGGCAATTTGTTTCCCCGCCGCCGGTCCCCACATGGCGTTGTAGATCTCCGTTATCTTGACCACAGCGCAGCTCTTGGCCGGCAGTTTGTTGTTGATGCCGTGCACCCAGGACCTCATCGCCTCGAAGTCTGACCCTTCCTTGGTAACAGTGACGTTGCCCTTGATCTGGAAGGACTTCTTGGTGTCTCCGTTGTAGCAGAGGATGGAGATCTTGGGATTCTCGGCCAGGTTCTGGGAGGTCTTGTAGAAGAAGTTGTCCGCGAGCATGAGCGTCTCATCGTCTATGATCTTCATCAGTCCCACAAAGACCACATTGGGCATTCCCGACTTGCTGGCTGTGGCAATGGGTATTGGCTTTTGCTTTTCCAAGGTCTCTCGAACTTCTGCTGACATCTTTACCATTTCAAATCACCAGCTAAATGGATAGGATGCAATTTATTTAGCTCTATCGTTTTTTGCATCAGAGGTGACCCTTGATGGAATAAGGCCGCTCATCTGGCGGAGAATTCAGGTTCGCGGGGACATAACTCTATTCAAGCTTCATAAGATTCTGCAAGTGGTCATGGGATGGGATGACTACCATCTGCACAAGTTCGTGATAGAGGGCGAGGACTACAGCGTCATCTGCAGAGAGGCGGATATTTTGGGCGACGATTTTACGGATGAGAAGAAGGTCAGGCTGAATAGAGTAATCACAGGGGAGAAGTTCAAGTTCAGCTATGAGTATGACTTTGGGGACAACTGGCGTCACATAATCCTGGTAGAGAAGATCTTCAGGCCTCAAGAGGAGCTGAAGGTGCCCGTCTGCCTGAAGGGCAAGCGTGCCGCCCCTCATGAGGACTGCGACGGAGAGGGTGGATACTACAATCTCCTGAAAGCCCTGAGGAACCCGAAACACCCGGAGCACGAGGATATGCGAAGTTGGGCGGGGGATGACTACGATCCTGAGCATTTTGACGCTGATATTGTGAACGAGCGGCTGATGAAGATCCGGTGATATGTGGAACGCCTAACGGTCTCACGCGAAGCGGCGAAGAGCGCGAAGGGGGCAGGAGGATTTTGGGAAACCTCTGAAGATAGATCACCTCAATTACAGTAGATAGTAGATTACTAGCTTTCGAGCCGCCGCCAGGGCCATAAACCGGTGCGAATGACATATTGGCGGCCAGCATCCGGCCAGGGGACGAAAGATGATTGATACAAAGCGGCCAGCCGAGATGATTTGGTCGAAACCTGAGAAGGAGATCGCGCGCCATGCGTACAGGGCCGCGTATGAACGCGAGTGCGCAGCCATTGTGGAGAACATCCGCAAGATGGTGGCTGGAATCAATGCACCGGACGACATGTGGCAGCTTCACGACTACCTGACGAAGATGCGAAAGGAGACGGACGAGAAGTATGACTACCGCTATTCAGTTCTGCTGTGGGTCTTCGGTCGGCTGATGTTTGAAGGATGGATCAAAGAGGAGGACCTGCCCGGTCTCTCTGAGGACAAGCTGCAGCAAATCCGGCTGACTGCGAAGTTCATGGCCGGGATTTGAGGCAGGAAAAGGATTGCTCTGCTGCATCGGGCGGCGATTTCCGGGTGCTGCTTATGGAGAATTCTCGTCGGTGGCGAAAGACACAGCCTAAGGCCCTGGGATATTGAATGATGGCCGGTCCCATGCGGCTATTGGCTGTTCTCATGAATCCAAATTCAATGAACACTCAATCGAGACTTTGCGGCTTCGCGCCTTCGCGTGAGCTAGGCATTTGCCCGAAGGTGCGAAGGAAGCGAAAAAGGCAACCATGACCGAGGACGCTTTGACCACTTTTACCAGTGACGAAAATGGATCTTTCACCTACAGTCTTTCTTTTTCTCCCGACAGGCCTTGATTAAGTTGGCCGGAAATCCACGGAAAGACGCGCTGTGAATGTGGGTGTAGCTGGCCACAAGATTTCCCTCGCACATGCCGTCCCAGCCATCTTTGATCCCCGCCCCCCGCTCCAGGTGGATGGCGTACTTCACATTTTCATCCATCAACATCTCCGAGTGGTGAAACTCATGCCCCATGATCGCCTCGCCCGCTTTTCCTAGAGCACAATCGCGGGCGAAAGCCCCATGCACGTAGCTGACCACTCGCACCTTGCCGCGCCTTGTCTTGCCTGGAACCAGCCCCACCATCTCTCTTTTTTCGCCATCCCACTCGATCTCACGGCCCAGGTACATCAGCCCGCCGCACTCCGCGAAGATGGGCAAATCTTTCTCATGTGCCCGCTCCAGCGCCCGGCGCATGCCCGCATTCTCAGACAGCTCCTGGGCATAAAGCTCCGGATAGCCTCCTCCGATGTAGATGCCATCCACATCAGGCAGGGTAGTGTCATGAACCGGGCTGAAGGGCACCACCTTCGCTCCGGCCAGCTCCATCAGCTCCAGGTTGTCCCTATAGTAGAAGTTGAAGGCCTCATCCCTGGCCACGCCGATACGTAGACCCTGGCCCAGGGCATTTTGCCGGTAGAGGTCCGGCTCGACCTCCGCCAGCGACTCCGCCTCCCTCGCGATCTCCTGAATGCGGTCCAGGTTCAGGCCCTCTTCCACGATCTGGCGGATCTTATCTACCCGCTCCGGGAAGCCCTCGTGCCGGGTCTTGCCCTCCAGCACGGGCACCAGACCCAGGTGGCGCATAGCCAGGTGCATCTCCTCATTTCGCCGGATCACGCCCACCACCTCCACGCCTGCGTAGCGCTCTATCTCCTTGATCGCTTTTTGGGCGTGCCTCTCTGATCCCACCTTGTTGAGAATTACACCCTTGAATTGCACCTGGGGGTCAAAGTCCATATAGCCTTTGACAATGGCCGCGCAGCTTCGCGTGATGCTTCTGGCGTCGACCACGAAGATGACCGGGACATGAAGCATCTTGGCGATCTGCGCCGTGCTGCCCAGATCACCGTCGTACCCCTCGTAAAGGCCGCGCACGCCCTCGATTACCGCTATGTCGGCGCTCTCTGCCGCATGGGCATAGATCTCCTTAACGGCTGCCTGTGTCATGAGGTAGCCGTCCAGGTTGCGGCAGCTTCTGCCAGTGATCCAGGTGTGGTAGCTGGGATCGATGTAGTCCATGGCCACCTTGAAGGGCTGCACCTTCTGGCCTTTGCCGCAAAGGGCAGAGAGCAGGCCGGCTACGATGGTGGTCTTGCCGCTGGAGCTTCGATCGCCAGCTATAAGGATTCGTGGACAGTCGGCTCGCATTTTATCATTCCATGGAGAGCTCTCTAAGTCTCTCGTCGCTCAGTGGCTGCGGCACCTTCGGCTCGGCTCCCGACATGATCTCCCTGGCCAGGGCCCGGTAGACCTCTGCTATCTCTGAGTCAGGCGCGCCTTCGATCACCGTCACCGCTTTCCTCTCGCACTGCTGCACTATGGGATCTTTGGGGATGAAGGCCACCAGTCGGCTGTTCAGCTCCTGGGCAAATTTCTCAGCAATCTCCTTCTCCCTCCCGGCGGCAGCCTCACGTGAGTTGCAGATCACGCCTGCCAGAGGCGTTTTCAGGCGGCGCAGGCCCTTGCTGATGTTGTTTGCAGCATAGAGCGGCATGTACTCCCCGGAGGTGATGATGTAGGCTTGGCTGACCAGTCCCTTTCGAATGGGTGCGGAAAATCCGCCGCAGACGATATCTCCCGGTACATCGTAAAGCACCAGGTCCACATTCTCCATGGCCCTGGAGACCTTCCGCAGGAAATCAATGGCGACAATTATGCCCCGCCCGGCACAGCCCACTCCCGGCTCCGGGCCTCCTACCTCAATGCACTTAACGCCCTTGTATCCCTCAAAAACGACATCCTTCTCCCGGATCTCTCCTCCGGCTTGGATGAGGTCCATCATGGTGGGAATTCTTCTGCCCACCAGTGTTATGCTCGAGTCGCTCTTGGGATCGCAGCCCACCACCAGCACCCGGTGGCCTTCTTCGGCACAGGCGGCGGCTATGTTCGAGGCCGTGCACGACTTGCCGATACCGCCTTTGCCGTATATCGCAACGTGTTTAATAGATGACATCTAACTCCGCTCCGCATGTAGATCCGCCATAGGATATACAGCTTATCCAGGAATGATTCTTGAGAGGTAGATGGAAATCAGGACAATCTGGTTTATAGCCACCGCCGTAATATTGGCAATGCTCTTTGGGCTAGTTTCGAGCGCCTTCGCGCAAGAGCCAGTGGAAGCGGCCTTTGTGCGGGGCCATTTCAGTGAAGGTAGTGGGATCTGGCGGGCTAATGACTTCGGTTGGTTCTTCTATGACCTGGACAAGGATCAGGGCGGCGAAGAGCTGCGCATCGATCTTCAGGGAAGGACCGCAGAGAAAGAGCATATTGTCTATTCCTCAAAGACATGGTCGCAGCGGTTTGAGTACGAACCCTGGGGCAGCTTCCGGGCAGTGGCATTTCTGGGCAAGCCCTATTTTGCCGGCTATCCAGAAAGCAACTTCACGAAAGAAGTGAGCTCTCTTGAAAAAGGAGCACTCAGAAAGGTGCTCTTAGATGCGAGAGATGAGTACACTCTGACCTACAATAAAACACTCCCACTTATGGATGGCTACGTTCTGGCAGTGGCAGAGGTCTCTGAGAAAAGCAACGTTGTCAATTTCGTTCTCCTGAAGAATGGCAAACCAGTCCACGCCGCAATAGTCAGCATGGGCGGAACCTATGTTTATAAAATTGATGAAGTACCCATAATTTTGGTTCATCTGGTCAATGCCATGAGCGGCGAGGATTCCGGATTTGCCGAGGTGGATGGGATTTTTCAGGTCAGTGATAATCCCATTGTCACGCTTTTTGAAGGAGGCAGGCTCGGTAATATGAAGCTGACATCCCACTCAGATGATGGCATAGAATTTAGAAACGACATGTCTCTGACTCTGATAAAGAACAGCCAGGTCCCTCTGGCAACTGGATTTGTGTTGAGAGTCACGGACAGTCCTGATTTGATTTACTATCCGGAAGGGGGCATCTACGATTACGGTGTGCATGAAATTAGGGGCCCGACGTTCAACGGCAGTCGAGTAATTGCCGGCATGTATGGCAAATATCCTTCACCTCTGGCAGCAAGGTGGAACTCAGGGAATTATACTAACTTTTTCATGGACCCGGAGAATAAGCTTGGTTCTGAAAATCAATTCGACTCAGATGATCAATTCGGTTCTGAGACGCTGTCGCTTCATAATGTAAATGGAAGGACCGTTCTGCCGCCCACCGGCCCTAAAGTTTTAAATGGAACGGTAATTTTGGATGGATTTCAGTATACAGCAACTATGAGGTCTAGAGAGTATGATTTTTTGCCATGGGGGTCCTATTATGTCGTGCCTTTCCTCGGCGATATGTGGTTTGCCGGATATGACCGGTCAATGGATGGCAAGCAATCCTCATTAAATCTCTTTGATCATGAAAAGATCGGACGAGTGCTGATTGATAGCGAAGTAGTTCAGGGAAATGTTGCTGCGGGAAATTATTCGCTGCAAGAAGGTTATGAAGTCTGGATCAGGGACGTTGAAAAGGATAAGATCTTTGTCCAGCTCACAAAGAACGGTGTTTTAAAGGACAGCTCTATCGTAAGATCGAATTCAACTTACATCTACAAGAAGGATTTGGATGATGTAAAAGACATGCCTATAATCAAGCTGCATGTAAATAATATCTTCAGCAATGGGAGCATTCGATTTGCGACCATCGACGGAATCTTCCAAATCTCAGATCAGTTTTTGCTGCCTGTGGAAGCCGGGCTTGGTATCGGAAAGCTTCAGATCATGTCTACATCCATACCCTATGTAATAATTATGGCTAATGACGAAATCGTCAATTTAAATAGCGACTCTACCATTTCCCTGGGCCCGAATATGAATATTCGGACTGCAGATAACGATACTCTTCGATACTATCTCTATTCCCAAAAATATGTTGTTCCGAGACCTGCGCCCCCGAAAATAGCACTTCCCGCAAATGTTATCTCTTCGACATCTGCCAATTTCTCTATGGTTGTCAAAGCCGCCGAGATTCGTCAGGTAACTGCAGACGTCTTGGATTCGAGCAACAGGACTGTCTTCTCTAGGGATATCACCAGGCTCGCCCAGGGTTCGGGTGATTTGTGGGGCTTTGCCTGGAGATGGAATGCTACGACGATACAGCTAGGTGATGACAGGAGCCTCGTCCTGGATGCGAGCGGCAGCCCTGTGCCGGGATTGCTGTACCTGAGTTCATCTAAACCACCATTGCAGGTTGGCGTGATATTTGATTCGAAGGGAAGAATTGGTGCAATATTGGACAGTGCGTCCACATATTACGTTTCTCGCGGCGAATATAAACGACTCAATATTTCGCTTGACTATGATGCCATGCTGGCCAACAATACTGCCCGAATGCAATTCATCAAGATTGAGCCTGGAAAGAGCATTCTGCAGTTTCTTGATGTTATCAATGGCAGATTGGCTCCAAGCGGCATAAATCATACCCTGCAAGGCAATCTTGAGTTCTTAGAGCCACAAATTAATGTAGTAGGGGCCAAGCCTGGCCGATACGAGCTACGGGTTAGAGTGGAAAATGTCGTCAATGCCATTCAGACATTCGGAGAGTTCTTCAATGTCACTCCTGCCGAAATGCGCGGGGTATCCCTGGGCATTGCACAGGCATTTGCCGGGGACGATGTATCCATTCCCCTCCTTGCCCCCAATTCCAGTGGTGAGAAGAGGATTAACATCTCTTATGATGCCGCCAAGCTGAAGCCCACGGGCATTTCTGGGGAGTGCAAAGCCTCCTGGCAGGTGGACACGAAGCAGGGAAAGATCGGCGTTATATTGCCGGCAGGCTGCGGGGCAGCTAATCTCACCTTTGCCGTCAACAAGAAAAGCCAGGTGAATGAGACAATAGATCTGTTGGTGACAGGCACGAGCGGCTTTAAGCCCGAGACAGTCTCCAACGGCACCATAACCATTGCTGCCAGCGATAACGGGGCAAAGAAGAGCCCTGCCCTGGGCTTTTTGGCCACCCTTGTTGCCCTGGCAATGGGAGTCTATGCCCGGCGCAGGGTGTGGTAATCCTTCTATTTTATTAGCATCTGTTCGTCTCGTGCCGCTTTTTTTATCGCTCTTCCGATCGCTGTGCTCATAGCCTCAATCTTGCTTCGATCGTCGCCTCTTTCTGCGGAAATGGCCAGATTGAACTTGCCGTTGTAAGCTAAAGCCCGCAAGAAATGGCTGAAGTTTTCCAGGCACATGCCGCCCAAGGCCTGCGACTGCAGAACGAAATTGCCCTGATAGCCCGGCTCGCCAAAGCGCACAGCTGCGATGGCCACTGATTGGCCGGAGGGAACCATTGAGCTTCCTATGCCGCTCTTTATCGCCTGAGCTAAAGTGCTGCCCAGAGTGATTGCTGTATCTTCAGTCGTGTGGTGGTCGCCCGTTTCCAAATCGCCCCTGGCCTTGACAGTCAGACCAAATCCCGCGCCTCTGGCCATAGCCGACAGGATCTCATCCAAGAGCTCAATTCCAGTATCGACCTGGATAATGCCCGCGCCTTCTGTCTCGAGAACGACTTCAATGCTCGTCTCTTTTGTCTCCCTTTTTCTCGATGCCGACATAGCTCTTAATTCCTTGTTTTTTCATTCTTAAGCTAAGCGATTGGAGAGTGTTTCCTCTATATTCGATGAAAAATTCTTATGGCAAAAAGTGAATTGAGACCGGAATTTCCGGCCTCAGGATCAGGCTTGCCCTGGGATGCTTGCCCTGGGCTTATACTGCCTTGGCTCCGGCAAACCTCTTGTAGATGTCCATCTCCGAAGCGGTGGGCTTGACCGTCTTCAAGGCCGCTTCAAAGTGCTTGTTTTCCAGCTTATACTCGCAGAACTGCGCATCTTCCTTGGCTTTTCCGCCCAATACGCACTCCCGGATGGCCAGCATAACCGCCTCGCCTACCAATGCTCCCAGGTCAGCTCCGGAGTATTCCTCTGTCCTCCTGGCCAGATCCTCTATCTTGACATCATCGGCCAGGGGCTTTTTGGCCGTATGTATCTTGAGGATCTCCTGGCGCGCCTGCTCGTCCGGCAGACCTATCTCGATGAGCCGATCAAAGCGTCCGGGTCGCAAAAGCGCCGAATCGATGATGTCCGGCCGGTTGGTAGCCGCGATTACCATGACGCTATTGAGCGATTCCAGTCCGTCCAGCTCGGTTAAGATCTGTGATATGACGCGCTCCGTGACATGCGAGTCGCTGGTCGATCCTCCCCGGGCCGGGGCAATGGAGTCGATCTCATCCAGGAAGATCACGGAAGGCGCGGACTGACGCGCTTTCCTGAAGGTTTCGCGCACGGCCTTCTCGGACTCGCCCACCCACTTGCTGAGAAACTCCGGGCCCTTGATGCTGATGAAGTTGGCCTGGCTCTCTGTGGCTACCGCCTTGGCCAGCATGGTTTTGCCGGTGCCCGGCGGGCCGTAGAGCAGTATGCCCTTGGGAGCCTTGGCATCCATGTGAGTGAAGAGCTTGGCATAGGTCAGCGGCCACTCCACGGACTCGACAAGCTGCTGCTTGACATCAGCCAGACCTCCGATCTCATCCCAGTGCACATTGGGCGACTCCACCATGACCTCACGCATGGCGGACGGCTCCATCTCGCGCAGCGCCTCCAGGAAGTCGTCGTTGTTGACCTCGATCTTATTCAGGGTCTCGGCTGGTATGGATTCAACCTCCAGGTCGATTTCAGGCAAAACTCGCCTGATAGCGCGCATGCCCGCTTCGCGAGCCAGAGCTGCCAGATCGGCGCCCACGAAGCCGTGCGTCACATCGGCCAGTTTCTCCTGGTTCACATCTTTGGAGAGAGGCATGCCTCGGGTGTGGATCTGCAGGACTTCCAGACGGGACTGCCGGTTGGGAACGCCAATTTCAATCTCCCGGTCGAATCTGCCGGGGCGCCGCAGCGCGGGGTCCAGGGAATCAGGCCGGTTGGTAGCGCCGATGACCACGACTCTGCCGCGCGTCTCCATGCCGTCCATGAGGGCCAGCATCTGAGCCACTACACGCCGTTCTACCTCGCCCGTTACCTCTTCTCTCTTGGGGGCGATGGAATCGATCTCGTCGATGAGGATGATGGAAGGCGCCTGCTCCTCAGCCGTCTTGAAGAGGCTTCGCAGCTTCTCCTCGGACTCGCCGTAGTACTTGGACATGATCTCCGGGCCGCTCAGTGTCTCGAAGTGAGCATTGGTCTCAGAGGCCAGAGCCTTGGCGAGCAATGTCTTGCCGGTGCCCGGCGGGCCGTAGAGCAGCACGCCCTTGGGAGCTTCCACGCCCAGCCGCTCGAAGAGCTCCGGGTGCTTCATGGGAAGCTCAATCATCTCCCGCACCTTCTTGATCTCTGCAGACAATCCGCCTAGATCCTCGTAGGTGACGCGGGGCCCTGCTTTCTCTTCCTTGGCGGGCTTCTCCGACATCTCGATCCTGGTCTTGTCACCGATCACTGCCGCTTCTTTGGCAGGGGAGACGCGCGTGGCCATGAGCTCGATCTTTCTGCCCATGACAGGGATCTCAATGATGTCTCCTCTGGTGATGACCCGCCCTTCCATGTATCTTTGCAGATAGGCCTCGGCGCCGGTGATGCGCAGGGGCACGGTGGGAGCAAAGACCACCGACTCCGCTGCTGCTGCCTGGGCTATCTTAACAGGGACTTTATCATCTATGCTCGCGCCTGCGTTTCGGCGGGTATTGCCGTCCAGACGCACGATTCCGGTTCCCATGTCCTCGGGATAGCCGGGCCAGAGCAGTGCCGCAGTCTTCTTCTTTCCATGAATGCTGACAACGTCTCCGGCCTGCCAGCCCATCTCGCTAAATACTGCCGGATCAATGCGAGCAATGCCACGTCCGACATCCGTGGGACGCGCTTCAATGACTTTGAGTGTAATTTCTCCTGCCATCAAAATCCTCCAAGGTGTATGTTCATGCAAAGCTTAAGTAATTTTTTAGCCTGTTCTTTATGGGATGGATTAATGCCTTTACCAAAACCCTTTTCCCAGGATTTTGGCATCCATTCTTCTTTTTGGGCTGCTAACACCCTTTACGATTGCTATTTGAGCATTGTATACATGACATTACTAACCTTGAGTTAGTGATAGGCCAGATATTTAAACCTTTCGAATGAGAGGAATGAGATGGCTTTGCATGTGAAGCCCCTCTTGAGGGCGACTTTATCCCTGCTCCAGATTGCATTTCATGATAACCTGAGGTTATCCACATGAATTGGCAAGCCTTCAATCCCTTTGAACTGACACCGTTGTCGGCTTTCCTCCCCAGTCCAGAGCGCAAGTAAGAAATGCCATCCGGCCCTCCTGTTATGCGGTGTATTCAGATGAATCTTGAAGAAATGTCGGATATATTGAAGTCCTCCCTAGGAATTCGCGACAATATCGTGGGTGTGAGACTGTTTAAAAGCGAAGCGGAAATTCCCAAAGATCTCGACTCCGTTGAGAGGCCCTTCCATTACTGCGGCATGATTCAGGGAGCGAGGCTGGAGGGAAAAAGCTTCCTGGCCCGGGCTGACTATCACGCATGCAAGGGCGGAGCTTCGGGCCTGGGCATCATGCAGTGCCCGGAGAACATCGCATCAGGTTCATTGTACTTCGACAAGCTTCATAAGTGCGAGACCCCGGCTGTGGGCATCAACATAGCCTCCAACATGCCGCGCCTCCTTCCCGGCAGCACAATTGCCACCTACGTGGCCCCGCTGGACAAGATGGTCATGCGTCCCGATGTGGTGATATTTGTAGGCCATCCCTTGCAGGCCCGGCGAATTGTGCAGGCAGTCATGTTCAAAGAGGGAGGCAGGGCCACCTTCAACACTGCGGGAATCCAGTCTTTTTGCGTGGATGCCACGGCTTCGCCCTACCTCAAAGGAGAGGTGAACATCTCTTTGGGCTGCGACGGATCTGCGAAAAACTCCGGCCTGGAGGATGAGGATGTCGTGGTGGGCATTCCTTTCGAGATGATGGAGAATATCTGCAACGTCCTCAAAACGCATTACCAGGGCTGGGACAAGTTCATGAGAGGCTGAGGTGGGAATTGATCATGTTTGAAAGGATCTTGATTGCAACCGACGGCTCCAAGCATAGCGAGAGAGCCGCAGAAGCGGGAATAGAAATGGCCAAGCTCTACGGCTCAGCCGTAACAGCCCTTTTTGTCGTGGATATCGGCAAGGAGTACGCCCCCCTGGGTGATCTGATCTCGAAGGTTGCCGACGACCTGATAGCAGGAATAAGAAGCAATCTGCAAAAGCAGGGAGATGAGGCCACCAAGAGCGTAGAAGGCATGGCAGAGAAAGTCGGCATTGCTGTGACCAGAAAGATCACAGAGGGCTATCCTGCGGAGGACATCATCCGGATCGCGGAAGAGGGCGATATGAACCTCATCGTCATGGGCGGAATCGGAGTCACGGGCCTGGAAAGGTTTCTCCTGGGCAGCGTGGCCGATAAGGTGGTCAGAAGCTCCAAAATTCCCGTGCTGGTGGTGAGAAAGGAGTAGGCTTGATCTTCAGGGCCGCTCACCTGGGCAGGCTCCACTTGAGAAGCACTCCTTCGTCCAGCCGCTGCACAGAGCTTAGGGTCAACCTGGGAAAATGCTCTTTGAATCCCGGTCCATCCACCAATGTGGGTGCATTCTCTCCGCCGATGAGCATAGCCCCCACGTAGACATAAAGCTCATCCACCAGGCCGTGCTTGAGAAGCGACCAGTTGAGCGTAGCCCCTCCCTCCACCATGAGACGCTTGATGCCCCTATCAAAAAGCCGGGAAAACAGCTCCGTCAGATCGACCTGCTCTTTCCCGCATACTATTATCTCACACATTGAGGAGAGCCGATCCAGTCGTTCCTGCGGCGCAGAACTGGTTACGGCCACGAAGCATCCCGGTCCCAGAACCCTGGCCAAGGGAGGCGTTCTTGCCTGGCTATCGGCAATAATGCGAAGCGGGTCTTCCGGCCATCCCTTCGCTCGTCTGGCCTCGCGATAGCTTACCGATTTCACCCTCAGGCCGGGATCGTCAGCCAGCACCGTTCCCACCCCGACCATGACGGCGTCGCTCTCCGCCCGGAGAAGGTCGACCCGGGCCTTGTCCGCCTTGCCGGAAATTCTCACCTGGCTATGCTCAAAGGAGCTGATCTTGCCGTCTGCGCTCATGGCGCTGTTGATGAATACGAAGGGCCTGGTCAATGCTTTTGCCACCTTTGTTTGTTTATCTTGTCATTTGGGCAAAGAGGTACTAAATAGCTTGCCAGTCCATTTTTAAGATATGCCTCAGGCACGCGAGATCCTGCTGCAAGGAACAATAATCTATGGGGATGATTTCACACCTGCGGACGGCTACATCAGCATCCGTGATGGAATCATCCGGGAGTTTGGCTCAGAGCATGTAGATGCAGACTATGATGGTATTGTCTGCCCGCGCTTCGTGAACGCACACGTCCATGTGGGCGACTCCGCCTTCAAGGACCCGCCTTTTTTGCCGCTCTCGGAGCTGGTAGGTCCTGGTGGACTGAAGGCACGAATGCTGGCCCAAACGCCGCGCGCTGTTCTCTTGGAAGGCATGAGAAGAAGCCTGCAGCAGATGGCGGCGTCGGGGACGTGTGCGTTTGCCGACTTTCGGGAGGGGGGAGCAGAGGGTGTAAGCATGCTGGAAGAGGCCGTGCGCGGTCTGCCCCTTCTTGCCAGAATCCTGGGACGGCCAGGCCCAGGTCAGACAAATATCCCGGAGAGCTGCTGGGGCCTGGGGATAAGCAGCACCCGAGACCATGATCCCGACCAACTCAAAGCGACAGTGGCGGCAGCCAGAAAGGCCGGCCAGGCCGTGGGAGTGCACGCCGGTGAAGCCGGTAATGACGATATCGGCGATGCCCTTGCCCTTCATCCGGATTTCCTGGTGCACATGAACCGGGCCGACGAGGCGGATCTGAGAGATGTGGCCCACTCCTGCCTTCCCGTGGTGGTCTGTCCCAGATCCAATCTGGTGACCGGCGTGGGTCTGCCCAATGTGAACCGGATGGTAGAGCTGGGCATTACAATTGCCGTTGGAACAGATAACGTTATGATGAACTCGCCGGACATCTTTGAGGAGATGCATTTTATCAGTAAGGCTTTGCTGCATGACGATAGACAGGTATTTAAGATGTGCACGCTAAATGGTGCTAAAGTAACAGGTCTCGACCAGAGGCTGGGGTCCATTCAGGAAGGAAAAGAGGCAAGAGTGATGGTTCTGGATAAGATATCAAATAATATGTGGGGATCTATGAGCCCTCTTTCCAGTATTGTGAGAAGGGCCGGGCCTTCTGACATAATCGCTATCTTTTAGAGGTTAATCATGTTTGAGAAGATTCTAGTTGCAACCGACGGATCAGAGCACGGATACAGAGCGGCTAAGGTGGCATTGGAGCTGGGAAAGATATCAGGTGGAAAGGTCACCATCATCTATGTGGCAGACACCAACAGAACTAGCCATCTGCCGGATGATATGCTGCTATTCAGCATCCGAGAGCTTCTGCTCAAAGAAGGAAAAGAGGCCTTGAAACAGGTGGAAACGCTGGCCAAGGATATGGGCGTTGCCTTTGAGGAGGTTGTGGTTGAGGGAAATCCCGGCAGCGAGATCGTCAGCTATGCGCAATCTGCAGGCATGGACATCATCATCCTGGGAGCTGTTGGACGCACCGGTCTCGACAAGTTCCTGCTGGGCAGTGTGGCAGAAAAGGTGGTAAGAAGCTCCAAGATTCCCGTACTGACAATTCCGAGGGAGAGGACTTGAGCATTCTCGTCAGGGACGTAATGGTCCGGGATGTGGCCTATGTCGCCATCCCCGGCAGCAGGGACGATGTCTTGAAGACGCTGCAGGACCACAAGGTCTCCGGCGTTCCTGTAATAAAGAAGGGCGAGGTCGTGGGCATGATAACCAGGACCGACCTGCTCCGCAATCGCGACGAGGACCAGACGGCTCTGCTCATGACTCGCGATCCGGTAGTTATTAGCCCGGACAAGAGCATAATCGAAGCCTCAAGGCTGCTGATCAAGCACGATATAAGACGGCTTCCAGTGGTGGAAGACAAAAAGCTGGTGGGCATCATCACGGTTGCCGATATCGTCCGGGTGGCCGCGGACCTGGGAATAAAAGAGAGCATTGAGCCCTATTTAGAGAAAGAGACTGTGGTTTTGTGGAGCGAGATGCCGTTATCTGTGGCCGGATCGATTATGGAATTTGCCGCAGTGGAGGCTTGCCCCGTCATCGATAGCAGCCTCAAGCTGGTGGGCATGATCTCCGACCGCGATCTCATCAAGACCAGTGTTATCGAGGATACGGTCGAGAAGACGGACATGTCCGCCGATGACGGAGAGGACAAATGGATGTGGGACCGGGTGATGCAGACCATCAGCAAATATTACACGGTTTCCCGGATCAAACTGAAAAATATTCTTGTCTCCGAGGCTATGGTGCCACCCATAACGGCTTATAAAAAGGATGAGGTCGGCAAATGCGCGGCGACAATGCAAAAGAATAGAATCGACCAGATGCCGGTGGTCACATCCAGCGGAAGGCTGATGGGGATGCTCAAGGACAAGGACATCTTGATGGCGCTTGTCGATTATAGCCAAAGGGCGACGGTATAAGTCAATAACTCGAATGGAGTGGCGGATCACACCTCCAGCAAGTTCGCGAGAGATGTCGATTTCCGCCGCCTGCTATTCTTATGCCGGAGTTTAATGCAAGATTCGCTATGCAACCCTAACCAATATTTTCTTCGATCCCGATCCCAAATAGATCCTTAACAAACCGATTGCCTGCTTTTTCCAGATCTCCGTCTAAGGGAAATACAGCGCTTCGGATATTGATCTGCCCTACTTTGCCTCTTAGAACTGTGCCGAAGCCCTCCGGATAAATCAAGATCGCCTCTTGGCAGTCCTTAGTTTCCGCATAGGCAGTCACCTGCTGAATATCCGCTGCAGACGGTTGCTCAGATTTGTACTTTGTGTCCATGACAAAGACACAACGGCCAGTTTTTTCGTTAAGTATTGATAAATCGATTTTGAATTTTATCTCAAGATTAGAATCGATAACTACCTGTTCTTGTGATTGAATCGAGAATCCTGATGGAAGATGTTCCTTCAGCCATCTGGCTACAAACAGCTCGTAAAGGCGGTACATTTTCACCAGGAAGGGCATCATTTTACGGTCTCCCGTCTCGTGGCCCGGGCCCCGGTGCTCAAGAAAGAACCTGCAGAGCGCATGCATGGGCTGATAGTCCTGGTTCAGTCGGCTGTAGTGCCTGCCAATGCACTCTTCGGCCTGGCAAGGGCTGAGCTGCACAAAGCCTGCTGTATTTCGGTAGGCTTGTCGCACCAGAGGAAGCGACCGCTCAGTGCATAAGCCACTGTGCAGGATTTGCCGCAGCGTCCAGGCTAATATTCGGTTTTCATCCACATCCGGGGTATGCTCCTCGAAGTGGCAGGCAATCCTCGTGTCCCAGGGCTTTTGGCAGGCGGCTCGAAGGTCCAGCCGCCCTCGTACAAAAGGAAGCTGTTCTGATCGGTTTTGGTAGGCTCGATAAAAGCCTCTGCGCCCCCGGCTTAGGACCTGAACGGCGAGAAGCCTTGCCAGACGGTCGTAGAAGTCCTCCAGGCTGGAACAATCCACCTGCCCTTCCAGAAGATGAAAGCTATCCAGATCGTAAGCGTATTCCAGCATGCGGAAGATATTCTCAATGGGCACTTTGGGCAGCAGCCTCAAGCCTACTTCCGGCGTTAATGGAAGGTAGCCCACAACACCTTGCGAGGTCAATATTCAGTTGAATCGGGGCGAAAATAAGTCAGATGCTAATTCGAGGGCCAGTTATAAATTAAGGAAGATCCTAAAAAAAGCATAATTGCTTAATAAGGAAGCCCCCCAACATGGTAAAATATAAAAATCAGCATTTTGTTCCTCAATTCTATCTTAGACAATTTTCCAAAGACTTATTGACGATCAATCAATATAGCATAACGACAAAGAATTCTATGAAGAAAGGAATTAAGAACAGTTGCTCTAAATCATATTTCTATGCGAATAATGGATTGTTTGAAGCATGTCTTAGTCCATTGGAAAATATATTTAATGATGTATTTATAAAATTATATAAAGAAATGGACTTAACCAAATTGAGCAAAGAGGATTATGCGTATATTCTTTATTTTATCTGCATTCAATATACTAGGACGGATAAATTAAAAATAGAATCTGAAGAGTTTTTTGATGCTGCATATAAAGGATATTTAAAAGAAATATATTCCTCTATGCCGAATTTCACAAAGGAAAAATCAGGAATCAAAGAATTGATTGATTTGCTTGAGAAATGCAAGATAACAGCTACTGGTGCCTATGATCAATCGTTTCCTCATATGCAAAGCATGCTTCTCGGACTAACGAGCCCGTTTTTGATTTACGATTTGGTGCCTCTGCTATTGCTAAACCATACGAATCAGGATTATATCATTAGTGATCACCCTATTGTATTATATAACAAATTTTTTAATGCTAAAAGAGAGATGGGCCTAACTGGCTTTGCATCGCATGGACTGCAAATATTTTTCCCAATTGGCCCTAAGGTCCTGTTACTTCTTTATGATAAAAATTTTTATAATTTTAATACGGATACTAACACTCAGATAGTTAATTTAGAGGAAGATGTAACTGCAATGAATTCTCTGCAATTCTTTAATTGCCATGAATTGATCCTTTTTTCCGATGAACGTCAAAGTGAATACATTAATAATCTTCACCGCAAATTAGAGACATCACTAAATAAAAACCCTGAAAAATTCAAATGGATTATCTGCCCTAGTTCCTTTGGATTACCGACACTTTATATGAAAATGAATCGTAATAACATCGAATATGATTTAGAGCTTTCTTTTATGAGCCTTAAAAAAGTTTCTGAAGCAAATGGCTATTGCCGAAATCTTCAGGGGATTGACGAACAGAGAAGCATATTAAATTCGTTAGAAAAAAAATATCATGAATATGCAAGTAAAGATTCGGGGCTCCGTTATCAATCGTTCGATGGCATTAAAGCAAATAGAAAATCAACTATCTGCCGCGCACCATCAGTTCAACGTGAGTTGTAGTGCAGCAATATAGTTACAAAATAAGGAGCAGTGCATGGCGCACTGCCTCATCCACTAATACGCGTACCATATTGATTCTAGATACCAAATGGTGGAGTCTGCAAGTCTTCGCTAAATTAAACTAGTCTTTCCTCAGTTCTTTAAGGTCTTGCCCTCTGCTTATAAAATCGTATAGTAAGAAGGTGCCGGGAGCGGGATTCGAGCCCGCGACTTCGAGATACCTCAGGAAGCGCGCGTTAATCGTATTACCCTATGAGTCTCGCGCCCTAACCAACTAGGCCACCCCGGCACGGCATAGTCCCTCGATTGAATTGTTAAATAAGGTTTGTGCTTCCGCGCTCACAGGCGCGCGCGCCAGGGCCCGCGGGCGGGCTCAGGGAAAGAGCCTTCTTTTAGTAACAGCATAGATTTGCAGGACCATCATGCCCTCCGACATCACATGTTCAGTAAGCGAAACGCTTTCGGGAAAGACGATCGTAGTAGGAGTAACCGGCAGCATCGCCGCTGTGCGGGTCGTGGACCTTATTCGCGATCTGATCAGGCGCGGCGCAGAGGTGCACTGTGTGGCCAGCAGAGCCGCGCTGCAGATCCTGCACCCTTACGCCCTGGAGTACGCCACAACCCATCCGGTTATCACGGAGATTACCGGCCGGGTGGAGCATGTGCAGTTTTGCGGCGTTTGCGGCCAGGCGGACCTGCTGCTCATCGCCCCCGCCACGGCCAACACCATCGGCAAAATCGCCTGCGGCATTGACGATACGCCCGTAACAACGTTTGCCACTACGGCCTTAGGCAGCGGCAAACCTGTCGCGGTGGTTCCTGCCATGCACGAGGCCATGTACCGGCATCCTGCTGTGCTGTGCAATCTGCAGAAGCTGAAGGAAATGGGTGTCACGCTGATCGATCCGCGCATTGAGGAAGGCAAGGCCAAGATAGCCGACAATTTGCTGGTGGTGCGAGAGGTGGAGAGGCTGCTGGGGCCCGCGGATCTTGCGGGCAAGAGAATTCTCATCACCAGCGGCTCCAATGCCGAGACTGTAGATCCCATCCGCATCCTGACCAACCGCGCCTCGGGAAAGACGGGCGTGGCTCTGGCCCTGGAGGCGCGCCGGCGCGGGGCGGAGGTAACTCTGGTGCACCGCTTCCTCCAGGACATCCCCGTGCGCCAGGTCTACGCCGAGAGCGCAAAGGATATGCTGGATGCTGTGCTGGCGGAAGTGGCGAAAGGCTGCGATGCCCTGATCAGCGCCGCTGCCGTGGCCGACTACACCCTCGATCCCAAGGCGGAGAAGATCAAGTCCGGCCAGGAGCTGGTGCTGCGTCTTATGCCCACCCAGAAGATCATCAAGACGGTGCGAGAGGCCTATCCCCATCTGAAGATAGTTGGCTTCAAGGCCGAGACGGGCGTAACGGACGAGGAGCTTGCCCTTCGGGCACAGAGGTCCATGCAGGGCGCAGGGCTGGACCTGGTTGTGGCCAACGACGTCGCCCGGGGCGGCATGGGCACGGATGATAATCGGGTGCTCATAATCGACCGCCTGGTCCAGCGCAAAACCGCCGAGGGCAAAAAGAGCCTGATTGCAAAAATGATCATGGATGCCCTGGTGGAAATCTTATGAGCGGCTTCATTAAACCCGCTCGGGCCTTTGTGCCTTCCCACATCACCGGCTTTTTTGCCGCCCACCGCAAAGATGAGCCGCGGCTCTCCGGCTCCATCGGCTGCGGCCTGTGCCTGTCCGTGGGCGCTACTACTACCATAGAATCCGCTCCAGAGATCCAGGACACGGAAATCCTTCTCAATGGTGCACTGTCCGAGGCCCCTGTCTCCAGATTCGTGGTGAGCAAACTGGCAAAAGAGCCCATCCGGGTGAAGACGGAGCTTTCCATGCCCTTTGGGGCGGGCTTTGGGGCCAGCGGGGCGGGAGCCCTGGGCTGTGCCTACGCTCTCAACTCATACTTCGATCTGGGCCTCACAGCGGACCGGGCAGCGGCAGTAGCCCACGAGGCCGAAGTCACCAATAAAACGGGCCTGGGAGATGTCATCGCCCAGAATGCAGGCGGCCTGGTGGTGCGCCTGCAGCCGGGCGCGCCGGGCACCGGTCGCATCGATCGAATACCCGTTCCGCCGCTGCTGATCAGCTACGTGGTGCGAGGCCCCATCTCCACTAGCCAGGTTCTCTCCGACGAAAAGACGATGACGGCGGTCAACGCGGCGGGCGAGGCGGCCTTGAAGGAGCTATTAAAGAGGCCCACATTCACAAATTTCATGCAGCTCTCCCGCCGCTTCACAGTGCAGTCGGGCCTGGCCAGCTCCTGGGCCCTGCAGGCCATTGAAGCGGTGGAGGCAGCAGGCGGCATGGCCAGCATGATCATGCTGGGCGATGCGGTCTTCGCCTTTGGTGGGGCCGGGGACGGTGCCGAGGTCGAAGCCCTAAAGAGCTTCGGCGAGGTTCATACAACTACTATTTCACAAAGAGGTGCCAATCTTGACTGATATTCCAAAGTCTCATCCCCGATATGCTTCTTTAGTGGCACGCGAGCGCGTGACGGAGGGTGTGAAAAGGGGCTACACCAGCAGCCAGGGTCTCATTGCCCAGGGCAGAGGCGAATGCTTCGACTACCTTCTGGGCGAGAGGACTGTGCCCTCGGCAGAGGGGGCCACGAGAGCTGCTGCGGCCCTGCTGCTCCTGGCGGAGAGGCCAGCGCTCAGCGTCAACGGGAACGTGGCTGCGCTCGTAGCAGAGGAGATGGTGGCTCTGGCCAACGCGCTATGCATTCCTCTGGAGGTCAACCTCTTCCACCGCACCGAAGAGAGGGTGAAGAAAATCGCCGATCTTCTCCGGGAGAAGGGCGCAAAAGAGGTTTTGGGAGAGCATCCTGATGCATCTGTTCCCGGCCTGGGCCACGCCCGGTCTCTGGCAACAAGGGGCGGGATCTTCGATGCAGATGTGGTTTTAATTCCACTAGAGGACGGCGACCGCTGCGAGGCACTGGTGGCTATGGGAAAGAAGGTCATTGCCATCGATCTCAATCCGCTGTCCCGCACGGCCCGAAAGGCCACGGTGAGCATCGTGGACAACATCCTGAGGGCGGTGCCCAATCTGACAGAGCAGGTCCGGCAGCTCTCGGCACTTCCTCGCGCCGATCTGGAGAGGATTATGCAAGAATGTGACAACGAAAAAGTGCTGCGTCAGGCGGTGCAGGAGATACAGGATCATCTGGGGGGGCAGTTTAGGAAAGATATCAATTGACCTTGCCTGGTCCTCTGCCCAGCACGGCCCGAGCGCCCGCCGCCGGTTTGGGGCCAATAAAGGCTGCGGTCCTGCAGGACATCCTGCGGCGGCCAATGATGGGCTCACTCACGTTTGTCCTACCCAGCGCTCGCTCTTCTCTCCGAGCTCTTTCTTCCAGAGGGGCGCTCTTTTTTTCAGCTCCTCAATTATGTATCTGCACCCGGAAAAGGCCTCCTCTCTGTGAGCTGCCGAGCAGACGATGGCCACGATATTCTCGCCAACAGCAAGCGAGCCTGTGCGGTGCACGACCTCCGCCGCCATAAGGTGGAAGCGGCTCATGGCTTCTTCCCGGATGGCTTCGAGCTCCGCCTGGGCAACCTCCAAAAAGGCCTCTACTTCCATCCTCTCCATGCCGTCGTCCCTGACAGTACCCAGAAAGGTGACAATAGCGCCTGCATCCTTACTCCTGGCCCTTTTTATCATTTCGTCCAGGGAGAAGTCCTCTTCTGTGATCTTTATCAAAAGATTCAACCTCCTGCCAGTGGAGGAAATATGGCCAGCTCGTCGCCCTCTTGAAGCGGTCTTAGCAGATCCTGCCGGGGATCGATCCTCTTTCGGTTGATCATGAGCAGAACATAGTCGCGTAGCTCTCCGGATTCGTCAAAGGCCGCCTCTTTGAATCTGGCATTGACCTGGGCCAGCACTTCCAGCAGCTCTTGTACTGTTGCTGACTCTTTTATTTCCTGCTCTCGCTCTTTTCCCAGGATCTCCCGGAAGCCGGCAAATGACAGAATCTTTACCAACATTATTTCTTCCACATTTCGCCATAGCTGGCTGGAGCCGGTCCGGAATCGGCCTTCGCTTTCAAGCCGCCTTTCTTCAAGGACTTTTCAATCTTTATCTTCTCATTTTCCCGCAACCGGGCGATCTCTTCCTCGGAGTCGATTCCCATGACAAAGGTGCCGTGACAGGGCTTGACGTAGGTAAAGAGCATCTCCGTTCCCCGCACACCCATAGCCACGGGCGGCACGCCGATGATGTAGTAGTCCTTGAAGATCTTGTAGCCGGGATCTACGTAGTAGACCTCATCAGAGTTCTTCTCGATGTACTTGCGTGCTTCCTTGAAGGAGGTGCGCTCCAGGTGCAGCTTGTACTTCATCTGCTCTATGCAGCTCATAATGCCACCTTATCGATCTTGTTCTTGAGGGGATTGGGGTTGTGGGTGGCCTTGGCCACGATCTTCTCCGCAGGAAAGTCAATGCTCTCCCCCAGAGCCTCGGCATTCTTGCCGAATACTACCGCATAAAGCTTGGCCTTAGAGATGGCACTGAATGTGGCAGCGTAGGTCATGCCCGCATCGCTGTGCATGAAGGCGAAGCATATGTCGAAGTCGACCTTCTTTTCCACGACGTCACCAATAAGCTCATCCAGATCGACCGTTTTTTGCACATAGTAGCTCTCCGGGTCGGCGACCTTGAGCAACTTGACGGCCGCATCCGTACCGGCCACGGTCACATCCCAGCCGGATTTTTTCAGCTTATGGGTGAGATAGATTACCATGCTCATCTGCACCGGCACTTCCGGACAGCCCATCACTAACAACGCCTTTTTGCCTTCCCTCATATCTTCCATCTCTTAGCTGTGATGCCAAATTGCATTAACGTCAACTATTGCTATTATTCCTATTAATACTCACCATCAATTCTCTATATCCGAGCAGTCCCGGCAAGCCGAATTGCGCTCACAGCCCATCTCGTCCAGGCAGCCATTCAGTCCATCCCAGAACAAGAGACGGTTCTCAAGAAGCTTCCCCGCGCCGGTGACATATTTCACGGCCTCGGTCACCTGAATGGAGCCAATCACACCACAGGTGCTGCCCAGAGCTGGGAAGATTGTCGCAGGAGGGGCTCGTGGGAAGATGCAGGAGAGGCAGGCCGTTTTGCCGGGAATGATAGTGGTAGCCTGACCCTGGTAACCGCTGATAGCCCCGTGAAAGAGCGGGATCTTTCTTTGCAGAGCTGCCCGGTTCAAGAGGTATCGTACCGGGAAGTTGTCCATGGCATCCATAATAAGGTCGCAGCCCTGCAGGAGCTGATCGATATTGTCCTCGGAGATGGTCTCCACCAGCGCCTCCACCTCGATCTCCGGGTTGATGCCGGTTAAGGTCTCATAAGCTGACTTTGCCTTGGTGCGGCCCACGTCTGCATTGGCATGCAGTATCTGGCGGTTGAGGTTGGAGAGTTCCACAAAGTCGCAGTCACAGATGCGAATTTTGCCGAAGCCCGCTGCTGCCATGTAGAGGGAAATGACGGAACCGAGGCCGCCTGCTCCGGCTATGAAGACGCTCGTCCCCTTTAGCTTCTCCTGGCCGTCCTCGCCAAAGAGGCGGATCTGGCGGGAGTATCGCTTCATTTCAGAGTCGTTTAACATATTTTTTAAAAATCAGAGAGTTGTTTCATCCCTGTTCGCTTTTTATACTGTTTCAATGCTTCGGCTTTGGCCCATTCCTCTGACTTTTCTTCAATCCAATTTTTCAAAAATTTATCTTTTATATTTTTTAATACTAAGTCTATTCTGTTTCCTTGACATATTAGTCTTATTTCCTCTTCGTTAATCTTCTCTAATAACTTATATTTCTCCCCATATTTTATGACATGCGATACGATTTCATTTAATAGGTCGCTCTCCTTTTCTTTAGGCATTCCTAGCGATAATTAATATGCAAAATCGATATTATATCCTTTTGCTTAATTATTTTTGGATCTTGTTGTAATTGATTCCGCAAATTTTTTCTATAGCATCCGCCAATAATCGCATTCTGTATAATCAAGAATTTATGGGATGAACACACATATGGTAATTCAAATCTACTTTTAGAATTTTTTTCGTCGAACCCTTTCAGGAGCATATTACTTAGCTCTAAATTATTATGCGATTGATTTATATATAGCTGTATTATCTCTGAATGCGGTTTATATACCCATAGTTTAATATGGTCTGGATCAAAACCGCTATTATTGCTACTTTTAGCTTTTCCTTTAAAGGATTCTTCTATTTTTCTTAGATCCTTATCATATATGCATAGAACATATTCAATTTTTTCATTTAACAATTTTACATCGATTATATCTGAAAGATAACCCAAATTACGCTGAACAAGAGAGATTGCCTTCTCTACATCCTTAATCGTTTTGCTTGCTTTGCTGGGAATTGAAGACTTGCATTCGATGAAAATCGCGCCTCTTGTAGATTCGTTAAACAAAAGTAAATCAAAAATTTTCTCTCCACTTTGTGGTTCACATAATTCAATAAGCGGTTCAGTGAAATAGAATTGATATCCGGATCGTTCAGATAGATCGGTTTTAGCAAATGCTTTTGCGCAAAATCTCAATAAATTTTGATGCCGAGTATCTGTATCAAGTTCTTCTATTATTTTCTCCTTTGCACTCGGCAAATAATACTTCAGGAGATCATTTTTTATTTTCCGAAGCTCCGTTTTTGCATTTACAGATAGACTCCGATAAAAATCCTCATAGCTCTGATCAATATTTAGGGAACTTTCGATAAGCTCACCCCACTACAGCCTGAGGATCTACAGTTTCTACCAAGAATTCATAAAATCGAATATATGATCCTATCTCTGTTTGCTCTATAGGATAAATATCCATCCTCTTGCCGGTTGTGGCGATATCGAAGGAGGAGCTATTATTATTATCAATTACCCTTGCAGAGAAAAAACTCTCTTCCTTGGAGAGCGCGCTTTCCAGAAGGGTAAAATCCCATTCCTCATCGCTTAGGGCTCTACAAAAGCCTGCGAGGTCATTAAGTTTCATCCCAGAAGGCATTATTACAGACCACGGGATTTGAATTGCATGGGCGAATTGATTATTAGTGCCTACTCTGTGAATGGCATAGCTTGAGCCTTCTATGGCGTACTTGATTTTTATTAATTTTCCAACTACACTTTCAATTATTTTAAAAATATCTCCAAAACTGCCCTTGAATAGCGTTATTATTCCTTTGTTATCTATTCTGAATGCCACACCATTTGGCAAGCGAATTTCAAGTATTTTGGGCATGACCCCATAATAAAATTCCATCTCCTCTAGCGCTAATCTACCATCATCTCCCCTATACTGTATTCCTCTCTCTATTTCCGGCCTATATTCGGCGGGGATATCTGAATTAGGAGTTCTTTTTGCGGAGAAATATGTTATCATCAAATCCGCGTATTCATCGGTCAGCCTGTCCTTTAATTCTTTCATAATCTTCGGAGTTATCCACAAATTAGATATATCGCCAGACCTTTTTATATAATCAAATAGTGTTTCAGGAATGTCGTCTGTTTTTCTCGCAATGGTAAGAAATAGATGGACATTATTTCTATCATCAAAAAATGTATAGTAATAAATCTTCTTGTTTAATATTGCTTTTGATATCAATAATAGTTTCCCATATCTCTTTTCAATAAAAAATCCATATTTAATCAAATCATTAATATAGTCTTCTATTGTTTTCAATGTTGATATTGTAGCTACTACCTGAAGATTGCTCGGTAATTGATGACCTTTTTTATCATATTCAAGGAATTCTATGAACTCCTGAATATCATTGAACTCACTATTCTCTATCTCCAAAAAGGCCATCTAAATCACACCATTCATTCTCCGCTCAATATTACATTATTATCCTTTGTCTCTATTAAACCTATCTAGCCGCCGTGCACAAACCGCACGATTTTCAACTCGTCGTCCGAACCTGCCGTCTCCTCCTCCGAGACTATCTTGCCGTTCTTGGCCACGATGACCTCGACGGGATTAATGCCGAGCTGCTTGAGGATGTCTTCGATGCGGGCGCATTTTTCTGCGATCTCTCTTCTGCTGCCATCCGGCAAGGCAATCAGCATTTTATCTCCTTCATGTATTTCTGCGCTGGTGATATCGCATCCAGGGCAGGGCGGGCAGATGATCTTCGCCTGCTTATCTCCCGATAGGACGGTCCTGGTGCAAAATGCTTATGGTGGCCTGGACGAGTGTGCCACTGGGGCCACTCCCGCGGACGTGCACACGGGCGCGCGCACGCTGGCAAGTTCGCATCCTTTGTATGCACGTACCTAAAGGGTGCGGACAGAGTTCACGATTGTGAATAGGACACTAGAGGCAGATTTGCTATATAAGAGTTAGGGATGGGACAAGGATAAGAGACGATTGATCAAATCATGACAAAGACAGAACATATGGGGAGGACCGAAACCTTTTTGGTTTACAAAATCATTAAGTATATCCAATATGTAAACCGAGGCGTTGACTACGAGCATTGGAGAGCGCATTAAACAGGGCAGACAAATTCGAGGCTACAGCCAGCGTGAGCTGGCCAATTCAGCCGGAGTTAGCGCTCAAGCTATCTCCAAGTACGAACGGGACCAAGATGTGCCCGGCTCAGGTGTTCTTATCCGTCTCTCCAAGGCACTGGGTGTTGGCGTAGAGTTCTTCGTTCGACCATGTCGCATCTCTCGAATCAGTCCCAGCTTTCGCAATCACTGCTCTATTTCTCGCAAGGCGGAAGGCGCAGTCATCGCTAATATTCGCGATTGGCTGGAGAAGTATCTGGAGATCGAGAATATACTTTTCCCAGATGAGAAGGATTTCGCGTTCAAGTATCCAGCAGGATTTCCTCGCAAGGTTCAATCCTTTGCCGATGTAGAAGCAGCAGCGGTGGATCTGCGCGAAGCATGGGATTTAGGACTTGATTGCATTGAGAACCTGACGAGCCTCATGGAAGACAGAGGCATAAAGGTAGGAATCGTAGATGCAGATGATGATTTCGATGCATGTACTTTCGATGCTGAGGATGACAGAAGGATAATGGTAATAGTAGTTCGTAGCGGCATTTCGGGAGACAGGCAGCGTTTCAGCCTGGCTCATGAGCTTGGTCATTTGATGCTGGAGACTAAAGACGGCCTGGACCCGGAGAAGGCTGCTAATCGCTTTGCAGGAGCTTTTCTAGTTCCAAACGTGGCGGTTAAATTCGAACTTCGTGATACAAGAAAAACTATCGGAGACTACGAGCTGCACATGCTCAAGGACAAATACGGTCTGAGCATGCAGGCCTGGATCTTCCGTGCCAGGGACCTGGGCTTTATTTCAGAAGAGAGGGCTATAGCGCTCTTTAGAAGGTTCAGAGCCAAAGGATGGCATATGAAGGAGCCGGGAAAACCTTACTCATCCGAGAAGCCCATGCGGTTTACGAGGCTAGTTATGGGGGCTTTAGCTGAAGGGATTATCTCGGAGAATCGGGCTACCGAACTGCTCGGAAAGCCTATTCAGTCATTTCTTTCCGAAGTGAAAGAGGAGCATGGGGGCCTTCTAGCTGCGGTGTGTAACTGACAGCAATATCTGGATCGACCTTTACAGAGGCTGCCTCTTGGAAAAGGCGTTTCGTCTACCACTCGAGCTTATAGCGCCGGACGTTGTTATCGAAGAATTACATACGCCTGATGGAAAAGACCTCGTGAGCCTTGGACTCCGGGTCCTAGAGCTATCCGGACAGCAAGTTCTCTTGGTGCTGGATCTGGCAGAACGTTATGCTCGGCCATCTCGTCAGGATCTTTTCGCTCTTGTTCTTGCCAAGGAGATAAAAGCCGTGCTTTTAACGGGAGACGGCAGCCTGCGCGAAGCGGCAGAGAGAGAAGGAGTGCAGGTGCACGGGACTATTTGGCTTTTGGATCTGATGGTCGAACATGATATCATCGATAGGCAAGAGAGAGTAGCATCTCTGAAGCTCATGATCGAATCTGGGAGCAGGCTGCCTTGCGAGGAGATTAAAGCCAGACTGATTATGGGAAGAAATCGCCAATAATATTGATATAATATGAAAGAAAATATGCGCAATATACGCAATATTATTAGATGATGAATTATTATGACTAAGCTCAATCGAATACAAAGTGCCTTGCTAGAATTAGAAGGTGGCAAGTTCCAGAAGCTTGCGGATTCATATCTTTATAACAAAGGTTACGAATGGATCAATTCACCTGGATCTGTCGCAGGATCAGACAAAGTGAGTAAAGGCACGCCTGATACATTTTTCCATCTTCCAAATGGGAAGTACGTCTTAGTAGAATATACGACCCAGCAAACTAGTGTTTTCAACAAGATGAAAGATGATCTCAATAAGTGCTTGAAAATCGGGGTGCCCATTGAGGAAATTATTTTCTGCCACACATCTACGCTATCGATTGCAGAGGAACACGACCTTGGTATTGAATGCATGAAGTATGGAATCAATATCAATATTTTTGGCATAGATAAAATATCCCAGGATCTTTACCAAAAATACCCCATTTTAGCGCGTGACTTCCTTAACATTGAAGTAGATACCGGACAGATCGTACCTCCTGACGATTTTATTTCAGCTTATGGTAGGAGCAAACTCGCTACTCGCCTTGACACCAAATTTCTCTTTAGGGAGACAGAAATTGAGCAAACTCTTCAGGGTCTAGAAAATAGTGACTTAGTCATCGTATCAGGTCGGCCTGGCATCGGCAAATCTCGTTTTGCGCTGGAATGCTGCAAACGATTCAAGGATGCTCACCCAGATTATGATTTCCAATGTATCTACAACCGAGGTCAGGACCTCTACGAGGATCTGCGTGTTTACTTCTCAGAACCTGGAAACTTCCTTCTCCTCGTAGATGATGCCAATCGCGTAAGTCGTTTTAATTATATCGTGCAGCTTCTTCAAGATAAGCACGAAGACCAATGGATCAAGGTGATTGTAACTGTTCGTGATTATGCTCTTGATGGAATTCGAGATTCTGCGAGTTCGCAGGGTGATGCACCAATTATGGAATTGAAGCCTCTGGAAGATAGTCAGATTAAGCAATTAGTGAAAGATGAGTTCGTCATACTAAATCCGCTTTATCTTGACCGGATTGCTGATATTTCAAAGGGCAATCCTCGCCTAGCCATGATGGCCGCAGAAGTGGCAAAGCGAGTGAATAAGTTTGAAAGCATAATAGATGTCACAGTTCTTTATGATCAGTACTTCGCATCCATCCGAGTAGATCTGCAAGAATTAGGTGACAAAAATCTCCTCAAGGTGGCAGGCATTGTTGCTTTTTTCCGATCAATTGATTGTTCGAACAAGGAGATTATGGATGCCATCGAGGATGCATTCGAAATGCCTTCCGGGGCTTTCTGGGAAACCGCACAAAAACTTCATGACTTAGAGATTTTCGATATGTATGAAAATGAGGTCGTAAAGACTTCAGATCAAATTTTAGCTACCTATTTATTCTACCTCGCTTTTTTTAAAGAAAGAGTTCTTGACTTCTCGATCCTTTTAGAACACTTTTTCCCAAAACATCGTCATCGTCTGGTGGATGCCATCAATCCAGTGCTAAACACATTCAATCTGGATGAGGTCAAAGGTGCCATGCGCGAGCCAGTTGATAACGCTTGGCAATCCCTAGAAGAAAGGGATGACAAAGATGGTATTCTCCATCTTTTAGAGGTCTTTTGGTTTCTTTTGCCGACAGAAACACTCCTCTACGTCAAAGGCCAGATTGATGAGATGGATTCAAAAGAGTTTGATCTATCTAGAATGGAATTTAAGGAGAATTCTTGGGTCCCATCACCATCGATTCTCGATATTCTTGGCTCATTTAAGTATGGAAATGATGCAAATTTCCAGATCGCTCTGGAACTGCTTTTAAAATATGTCGCTAAAAGGCCAGATGAATTGCAGCAAGTGCTTTTCCTACTCACCGATAGATTCGGATTCGATCACAGGTCTCATCTCAATGGCTTTAGGATACAGCAAGACGCAATAGATCTACTTTTGAAGTACGCGAATAATGGACAAAATGAATTGTATTCGAGGATCTTCTTAGCCGTTGCCGAGAAATATCTTCAGATTCACTTCCACACTGCTGAACCAAAAAGTCGTCATGCTATTAACATAATTGATTTCCATCTTCCGCCAACTCCGGAGCTCTTCCAATTGAGGCAAATAATCTGGAACCCAGTATTTCTTTTATTTAAAATTCCATCACTTCGAAAGACTGTACTCAATGTCCTTCATAACTACTGCATATCGAACCATGCGGATTCTGTAAAAGAAATCGAAACTCAAGATGCTATAAGAGTGCTGCATTTCATGAACGCTGAATTAGATCCTGATAGTTTTTGTCATTGCTATGCAGTCCATGAATATCTAAATCTTCTTGGCAGCCATAGGATCCCATTCGATAAAGAAATGGATGTCAAATTTACCAATGAAGTATATAAATTATCGACGGTTCTACTCCAGAATAATTCAGAGAGGAGAAATTTGGATCTGAATCACGATGAGTATAAGCAGCTTAAAAGAATGCAGATTGATGAGAAGATCAAAAATTTTAGGTTATCTGATTATAAACATTTTCTCAATATGTGTCAAGAAATCTACATAGAAATGGTTCCAAAACGAATGGACTATCAAATTCAGATGGAAACTATCAATATACTTCTCGCATTGGCAGATAGGGAACCAAATCTTTACATTGATGTTCTACAGTACTATCTAAGATTGGGGGATCCATTTAATCTTATATCTCTTCCAACATCTCCACGATTGATAGAAAAGCTAGTGGAAATCAGTAAAGCAGAACGCTCTTACGAGATTCTTAGATCGCTTGATCCGACGATGCGTCCCTGGTTATTCTGCTATTACATCACTCTGCCAGCAAACGAAATTTCGAAAGATTACTTGCATCAACTATATTCTTTGTACCGAGAGACAGAAGGAAGTGGTCTACCCCGAAGCCTTGACTTCTTGCTCAAGTATCGCTCATTTGATGAAGATGTCATTGTGCGAGTCACAGAGATAATCTTAGAAAAGGTGATGGCAGATCCAAACTCTGCCTATCCTCTTGCTTCGCTATTTAACAAATACACTGATGCAAATAACGAAATTATAAATATTTTTACTGAAAATAAATATGTACTAAAACAAGCATATTTTGCCGTCCTAAAAATCAAAGAGCATGCAGACTATGATGGGAAAACCTTTGAACGTATCTTGGATCTAGACTCGGATTTTATATCTGAGTATATAGACCATGTGTACAAAATAGAAAAGATACCTGGTATGCCACACGATACCAGAGATTTTGCATTCCTTTGGATACGAGATGATTACGAAGAAGTAATAGCACGAACTGTGAAGCAGACTTTTAAAAATGAGCTAAAGCAGGGTACATTTCGGTATGCGCACGCATACCTAAAAACATTTTTTGTTAATAGGATAAACCATGAAAAAAATAACGAGATCAGAGAACGGCAGGACCGATTTTTGGACGGCTTTATTAAGCAACAATATAACAATCCCGATTTGATGAGCTTTATCTTCGGGGTAATTGCTCATTTTCCTGCAGAAAGGCGTCGCAAATTCGTAGTCCTGTTCCTAGAATATAACAAATGCTTCAAAGACTTTCAGAGGCTGGCTCTTGAGCCAAATTCATGGGGCTGGTCAGGGAGCGATGTGCCTATGCTAGAAAAACGGGTGGATTATTTTGAATCACTTCTCCCGCACCTCAATGATGTGCAGCTTCTGCAACACAGACAGCATGTGGAGAGGATAATTCAGGGATTTCGCAAGCGAATTGAGTTGGGGAAAAAGAAGGACTTCATTGGAGACTAATGAGAGGAGAATGAAATGAGCGATGAACCTTGCATTCCAGCACCGGATACCGGGATCTTTTTCTACCAGACCGAGGACGGCCAATCCCGCATCCAGGTACGTCTGCAAGATGGTACCGTCTGGCTGAACCAGCGGCTCCTATCTGAGCTTTACCAGGTGGCAGTGCCTACAATCAATCTCCATATCTCAACAATTTTCAGCGATCACGAACTGGTACCAGAGGCAACTATTAGGAAATTCCTAATAGTTCAAACCGAAGGCACCCGCCAGATCGAGCGGCAGGTGGACTTCTACAACCTGGATATGATTCTAGCCATTGGCTACAGGGTACGCAGTCATCGGGGTGTGCAGTTCCGCCGCTGGGCTACAGAGCGATTGAAAGAGTACATCGTAAAGGGCTTCGTGATGGATGATGAACAGCTGAAAGGGGAGCCCGCGTTCGGCAGAGATTATTTTGACGAACTGCTGGAGCGCATTCGCGACATTCGAGCTTCAGAAAAGCGCTTCTACCAGAAGGTTCGCGACATTTACACCCTTTCCGTGGACTACGATTCCCAGGCAGAAAGCACCCAGGAATTCTTCAAGATAGTGCAAAACAAGCTTCATTGGGCCATCACCGGCCAGACTGCGGCTGAGCTAATCTCCGAGCGAGCGGATGCTGGGCAGCCCAACATGGGACTGACGAGCTGGAAGAGCGCCAGGGTTCGCCAGGCGGATGTGGTTGTGGCCAAAAATTACCTGCAACAGGGCGAGATCGGACAGCTCAACCGCCTGGTGAATATGTGGCTGGACTATGCTGAGGACCAGGCCGAACGCAGAACGCCCGTCTACATGAAGGATTGGCGCGAGAAACTGGATGCATTCCTGCAATTCAACCAGCGGGCAATTTTGGAACACAGCGGGCGCATCTCTATGGAGGACGCCAAACGCTTAGCCCTGGAGCAGTATCACATATTCAATCAGAAGAGAATCGAAGCTGAGGATGACGAGGCCGAAAGAGAGTTCGAAAGAGAGGTGGAAAGGCTGCTGCCTGCAGATAAAAACAAGAAGGTTTAAACCTCACTACCAAGCTAGCACCATTATATAATTTATCTTTTATTAATTAGTGTGGAGAATAGCTGGCAAATGCACACTCCAGGATGCCTGATTGGGTTGGGTTTAAGTATCTGAAAATGGTCTCTTTCCAGAGGTCAAATGAATATATTTCAAGGTGATTTATTTTGCAAAAGAGCGTAGTTAAAGATCCAAGTCTGGCCGCAGAAGGAGAAAAGCGCATCGAATGGGCCCGCCGACACATGCCTGTTCTGGAAAAGATCAAAGAGGAGTTCGAGAGGGAAAAGCCCCTCAAGGGCGCACGCATCGTGGCCTGCCTGCATGTGACTGTTGAGACAGCCAACCTCATCACAACTCTGGTGGCTGGCGGCGCGGAGGTGGCAGTCACCGGCTCAAATCCGCTGTCCACGCAGGATGAGGTGGCTGCGGCCTTAGCCGCGCGGGGCCTGCACGTCTACGCATTCCGGGGCGAGAATGAGCAGGAGTACTACGACTGCATCAAAAAAGCCCTGGACCTGCAGCCCAATGTGAGCCTGGATGACGGAGCAGATACCATCGCCATCATCCACAAGGAGCATCCGGAGCTGGCCGCACAGATGTTCGGCGGCTGCGAGGAGACCACCACCGGTGTCGTGCGCCTGCGGGCCATGGCCGAGGACAATGCTCTGCTCTATCCGGTAGTCGCCGTCAACGACGCAGAGACCAAGATGATGTTCGACAATCGCTACGGAACCGGCCAGAGTACTCTGCACGGCATCATGCAGGCCACCAACTTCCTCTTCGCGGGAAAGACCGTGGTCGTGGCCGGCTACGGCTGGTGTGGCCGAGGCTTTGCCATGCGCGCTCACGGACTGGGTGCAAACGTAATAGTAGTTGAGGTCGAGCCGAGAAAAGCCCTGGAGGCGGCCATGGACGGCTACAGAGTTATGCCCATGCACAAGGCTGCGCCCCTGGGAGATCTGTTTGTCACGCTTACCGGGGACATAAACGTGATTCGAGAGGAGCACTTCGTGCAGATGAAGGACCAGGCAGTCCTTGCCAACAGCGGCCACTTCAATGTAGAGATCGACATTCCAGCTCTGGAGAAGATGGCCTCTGGAAAAGCAGAGGTGCAGAACAATGTCACTGAGTACAAGCTAAAAGACGGCCGCAGGCTCTACCTGCTCGCGGAAGGCCGGCTGATCAATCTTGCTGCCGCCTACGGCCATCCCCCTGAGGTCATGGACATGTCCTTTGCCAACCAGGCATTGGCCGTGCGCTACATAGTTGAGCACGGACGAAATCTGGAGAAGAAGGTCTATGCCGTTCCTGTAGAGATCGATCGCAGGGTGGCGGAACTGAAGCTGGCCTCCATGGGCCTGGAGACGGAAAAGCTCACCGCCGAGCAGGACAAATACCTGCATAGCTGGCAGATGGGAACCTGAGGGGAGCAACAAAAAGCGAGCAAGTTAAGGAGAAAATAAAGGAGTGTCCTGCCTTGGATCTGAAAAGAGGTAACCTGGAAACATATCTGCAGAGCCTTTACGGGCGAGATTTATCGCTCCTGAGCACTCGCAAGATGGGTGAGACTATACCTACCACAGAGGACGTGAAAGGATTCGGATACGGATCGCCTCTGCTGGTGGAGTACGAGATCAAGGGAAAGAAGGGCTCGGCCGTGCTCTCCTCCATGCGCGTGCAGCATGGCTTCGGCCACGACCACTTCTCCGACCGAGCAGGGATTTTGATCTGGCAGAATTCGACCTTTGCCAGCCTCCCCAAACACGTCCCATCTCTCGATGTGGGCTACTTCACGGAAAAAGGAACGCTGATCTCGGCGGGAGATGCTCGCGAATACTTCCTGCTCATGGAGAAGATCGAGGGGAAAGAGTACTTCTTTGACCTGGAGCGAGTAAAAGAGCAGGGTGCAACCGACCTGGACTATGACCGGGTCATAGCTCTCTCCAATTACCTGGCTGAAATTCACGCCGTCAAGGGAGACTGCCCGCCCCTCTATCAGCGCAAGATACGGGAGACCGTGGGAGATGGCGAATGCATCTTCGGCATTCTGGATGACTATCCGGACAGTCCCAGCTTCCTGGACCCGGATGAGCTGCAAGAGGTCGAGAAGATCTGCGTAGAGTGGAGATGGATGCTGCGCGATAAGGCCCGGCGCCTCTGCCAGGTGCACGGCGACTTCCACCCCTGGAATATCATGTTCCGGGAGGGCACAGACTTCTCCGTCCTGGACAGAAGCAGGGGAGAGTGGGGCGAAGCTGCAGACGACATCACCGCTCTGGCTATGAACTACATATTCTACTCTGTGCAAAAGAGCTTGCGCCTGACCGGAGATCTGAAAGACCTCTTCGAGCTGTTCTTCGAAAATTACCTGGAAAAGACGGGCGACGAAGAGCTTCTGGAGGTCATCGCGCCGTTCTTCGCCTTCCGGGCAGTGGTCGTGGCCAGTCCTACCTGGTATCCGCTGCTCTCCGATGATGTGAGAAGAGCCCTCTTCAACTTCCTGGAGAACGTCCTTGGTTCTAAGAAGTTCAACTACAGGGATGTGAACAGCTACCTGGACTGAGGATGAAGACTTACGCCTTTGAGCTGTCTGGGGAGCATGAGACGCTGCCGAGAAGCGAAGCCCTGGCCCTGGTGGAGATTTTCTCTTCCCGCTTTTCCGAGGTCGCCTTTCTGGACCAGTGCCTGATAGTGGAGGCGGAAGACCTCGATGTGAAATTATTGGGCAGTCGTCTGGCCATGACTCATCGCATCATAGAGGTCCTGGCGATCTCTGACGCGAACCTGGAGGCACTCGCCCAGTCCGTGAGCCATTTGGAGCTGCCTCACAAGAAGTATCTGATCAGGGCGCGGCGTATCAAGGATGCCGCGCCCGGGGCGGATGCTGTGGAACACGAGGTGGGACGCATCCTTTTTCACAGAGGCTACAGTGCGGACCTGAAAAAGCCGGAGATGGTACTGCGAGCCGTCATCACCACAGGAAAAATCGTCCTGGGACAGGAGGCTGCCCAAACCGATAGAAGCTCCTTTGAGGCGCGCCGGCCACACCTCAAGCCCTTTTTCCATCCCGGCGTGCTCATGCCGCGCATGGCCCGTGCATTGGTCAACCTCACCCAGGTTCGCGCAGGCGAGGTACTGCTTGATCCTTTCGCTGGAACTTGCGGCATTCTGATTGAAGCCTGCTTGATCGGCATCCAGGGGCTGGGAATCGAGGTCCAGACCCGGCTGGTGAAGGGTGCTTTATGTAATTTGCAGTCGCTGGACTGCTCTCTCTTATTGGGCGATGCCAAGCGCTTGCCACTGCAAAATTCTTCCATCGATGCTGCCGTTCTGGACACACCCTATGGGAGGTCGGCTAAAATCCTGGCAAAGTCCAAAGAATTACTTTTGCAGGAAAGTCTAAGCGAGCTCTTCCGGGTGATCAAGCATGGCCGCCGCATGGTAATCGTGGCGGATAGCTCGCTTGATGCCTTGCTCGCGAATGCAGGCTTTGAAATTCTCCAAAAGCATACGGATCGCGTTCATGGAAGCCTGACGCGACAAATATTCCTCTGCGGGAAATAATATTTACAGTATCTACTGACCGGTCTTCTGCTCTTTGAGCTTGGGAGTTATGCAATAGTCAGGTCAAGGCAAGAGAAGCTTCTCAGGCCTCTGCTGCCTCATAGTCTGTATCTATGGTATCCGCAAGGCCATCCTCTGTGTGGGCTGTCACCATGCGCTCGGAGACATCCTGATCGGAGAGTATCTCCAAAAAACGCTTTGTGTATCCATCCCTCTCCGATGCTTTCTGGCTATCGAAGATATTCCTGTACTCCGATATGGTGGAAGGAGCAACCTGCAGACTTCCAGCCATCTCTTTGACGGATTTGTTGGCATCCGTTAGGCGGAGAAACTCATCCTTGTCGAAAGGAGGCTTCAAATCAGTCTCCCTGAATAAGTGGAGCTTGATTCGGGCCCGGCTGACGGTTTTATTTAGGGCTCGATCACCCAATTGCTCTGCGATCTCGGTATCACTTAGTCTCTTATAAAAGAGCCTGACAACTGACGATAACTGCTCGGCAGTCAGCTTTGTCTGGATACCGTATTGTTTTATCATTTCCTGGACGACTCCCAATAAAGCGCGCTCAATCTCGCCGCTTCCCCGGAGACTACCATGACGGGTGGCCTGTTTCTCCACGACCTTGGTTGTGGCGCCAATTTTCATAACGAGGTCCCGAAGTTGATCAGTCCTGCCACTCATTTAAGATGCTCACCCCTTGGAAACTCCTTTGTTTATAGTATAAAGAGATTTCCATGGTATTGCAAACCTTTTTATACACGAGATTCGTCTAAGAAGGCGGAATGTCCGAGACCAGCATATATGTTGTGAAGACCACTGCGAATCAAGAACGATCGGTGGCCAACATGATCGCCCAGATAGCACGCAAGGAAAAGTATGATATAAGGGCACTGCTGGTACCAGATGTGCTGAAAGGCTACGTTCTTGTGGAATCACCAGCTTCGGAGATCGTAGATCAGGCGATTCAAGGAATACCCCATGCACGCTCTGTGATAAAAGGGGCCTCCAATATCGGAGAGGTTGAACACTTTCTCTCCCCCAAGCCGGCCGTAATCGGAATTAAAGAAGGAGCCATTATCGAGCTCATATCCGGACCGTTCAAGGGAGAGAAGGCAAGGGTCAAACGCGTGGACGTTGCCAAGGAAGAGATAACGTTGGAACTCTTTGAAGCCATGGTGCCTATCCCCATCACAGTACGGGGAGATCACGTGCGCGTGCTCAGTAAAGATGGAACTTAATAAATTTTGAGGTGACAAGTATTGGCTAATGTCGTAGAAGCATTGGTCCCCGGCGGAAAGGCCAGCGCGGGGCCACCTTTGGGCCCGGCCCTGGGACCTCTGGGCGTAAATGTAGCTCAGGTGGTCGCCAAGATCAATGAGCAGACTAAAGATCTCAATGGAATGCAAGTTCCCGTCAAAGTTATAGTGAAGTCCAGAACCGAATTCGAGATCGAAGTTGGAACGCCTCCTACCTCAGCCCTGATCATAAAGGAGATGGGCGTAGAGAAGGGCACTGGCGACAAAACTATCGTTGGGAACCTAACTATGGAGCAGGTCATCAAAATTGTAAACATCAAGAGAAAAGGCCTTCTCTCCAAAACCCTGAAGCAAGCAGCCAGCGAGGTCATCGGCACAGCAGGGTCTGTAGGCGCGACCATTGATGGTATGCAAAGCAAAGAGGCTCAACTGGCTGTAGCCAGCGGCAAATACGATGAGATATTAGAAGCGAAGGCTTAAAATATAGAGTTATTATCTGAATTCTAATTCTCTTTTTTGAGAAGCCGTAGAAGACCTAGAGTCGCAGACTACGGAGGATTGAAATGGATATAGAAGAAGCCGTTAAACAGGCTATCACTGAGGCACCTGCCAGAAAGTTCAGCGAGGCCGTGGATCTGGCTATTAACCTTCATAATATCGACTTGGCCCTTCCGGGAAACAGAGTCGATGTCGAGGTTATCCTACCCCACGGGCTTGGCAAACCAACCAAGATCGCTGTATTCGCTGCTGGAGAGACTGCCCTCCGAGCCAAGAGCGCCGGCGCAGATCGGGTTATATCCGCGGACGAGATCAAAGAGCTCGCCGGAGATAAGAGGGCTGTGCGCAAAATGGCAGACGAGTATAAGTTCTTCATAGCAGAGACTCAGTTCATGCCCGTCATAGGTAAGAGCCTGGGTTCCATTCTCGGCAAGAGGGGCAAGATGCCCACACCTCTGCCGCCGACACAGGACGTAACCCCACAGATACAGAGGCTCAAGAACATGATCAGGATCAGGTCTCGGGACAAGCCGACCTTCCACCTGACTGTTGGGAACAGAAATATGAATACCAAAGAGCTGGCCGAAAACATTGAAGCGGTCGTGGTCAAGCTCGAGCAGACCCTTAAGGATGGTCGACATAACCTGAAGTCGGTTTACGTCAAGACCACCATGGGGCCTTCTATAAAGGTGATTTAAATGGCAGCAGAGACTCATCACACTGCCCACATACCTGAGTGGAAGGTTAAGGATGTAGAAGAGCTTATCGAAATGATAAGCAAAAGCCGCGTTGTCGGCGTTGTCGGCGTGCGGGAGATACCTGCCGATAATCTGCAGCAGATGCGAGGCAGTCTCAGAGGCAATGTCGAGATTAGGATGGTGAGGAACACCATCGCTCGCCGCGCTCTGGAAGCCTCTGCCCCGGAGATCAGACCGCTGGCCGATTTCATTGAAGATCAGACTGCTTTGCTTTTCAGCAATGACAATCCCTTCAAGCTGAACAGCCTCTTGGAGAAGGGCAAACAGCCCATGCCCATTAAGGCCGGTGCACGTGCTCCTAAAGACATCGTGGTCGAAGCTGGTGTGACTTCATTCTCGCCGGGACCCATGGTCGGCAAGCTTCAAGCGGCCGGCATCCCTGCAGCCATTAAGAGCGGAAAGGTTGTCATCAACCAGAAGATCACTTTAGCCAAAGAGGGAGAGGTCGTTTCCGCTAAGACTGCGGACATTTTGAAGACTATGGAGATCTTCCCCCGAAACGTGGGCCTGGAACTACGAGCGGCCTACGAGGGTGGCTTGATCTTTAAAGTCAAGGATCTTTCCATCGATGTGGAGGCACAGATCTCAGAGCTGTTCGCCGCTTCTGCCAAAGCATTCGGCTTTGCTGTTGAGATTGGCTATGCTACGCCGAAAACTGTCGGACCTATGCTGCAAAAGGCTAGGGCCAAGGCAACAGCCCTGGTACTGGAAGCGGGAATACCCGTGCCCAGCATGATGGAGATGCTTTTAGCCAAGGCAGCAGCCAATGCCAAAGCCTTGTCTCGCCTGGCCAGTGGAGAAGCAGCCTTGGAGGCTGTTGCAGCCCCTGCTCCCGCGAAGGCCGAGGAAGAGAAAGAAGAGAAGAAGGATGAAGAAGACACCGCTGCTGGAATGGGTGCTCTCTTCGGATAAACTAAAAATTAGAGGAAAATTCGAGGTCGATTCAAATGGAATATGTATACGCTGCATTACTGCTTCACAGCGCAGGCAAAGACGTTAACGAGGATGGAATTAAGAAGGTCGTCGAGGCATCCGGCGCCGCCGCAGACGAGATCAGAATCAAGGCCCTGGTAGCTGCTTTAGAAGGCGTGGACATCGCAACTGTCCTCGCTTCGGCAGCCGCAGTGCCAGTAGCCGCCGCAGCCGCAGCCCCTGTCGCAGCACATGCCGCCAAGGGCGAGGCCAAGGCAGAAGAACCAGAAGAAGATAAGGAAGCAGCAGAGGAGAGCGGTGTAGAGGGCCTGGGCGCCCTTTTCGGCTGAATCTCCTTCAGCTTTTTTTTCACTTTTTTCGGTAA
>Ga0351905_1002_pt1 | contig 138317 bp, 132 predicted proteins | sample BONcelHT113001E4_FD_205822 | JGI IMG/M metagenome (GOLD analysis project Ga0351905, IMG submission 205822) | Enriched cells from coal bed in the Powder River Basin, Montana, United States - BONCAT cells T11 rep1 HSBNCT.T11.300.1.E4 ... | reverse complement strand
CGTCGTGATCACCTGGTAGGTGTAATTGATGGCCGTCTTCTGCCGTGGCGCGAGCTGCAGCTTCCACTTGAGGCTGGTGGCCGTGCTCTCGGCAGGCTTTGGCGTGACGGAGAGGATCACGGCCTCCTGGGGAACCGTGTCGGTTACCTCCAGCGCTGCTACGCGGTCCAGGTTGCTCTTGATCTTCAGATAGTAGGTCCAGGTCTCCGTAGTCTCTTTTACGGTATGATTCCTTGCACCTGTTCCGATCTCCCTGATATTCTCGGTTATATTGTAGTCGGAAAGCTTGCTTTCCACCTTCAGATCGGCAGAGGGGCCCACTACAATGGAGGCGTTGGTGCCGGCTGGGGTGTAGGGCATCTCGATGGTGGAGACGTACTCGTCATTTCTGTAAAGCAGAGCTTTTCCCGTCGGCCAGGGACCAGTCAGGGTGTTGTTGGCCCGGATCTCCTCCTTGGCTGGGCCCTCAGTCTGGCTGGAGGCATCCCATGTGTAGATTCTCACCAGTGGGGCCTCTTCCTCGAAGAGGGGAAAGCCTATCTCTTTGTCCATGACCAGGTCTTTTCGCCCTTCAAGCTCGAAGATGTAGAGCGTCTCCAGCTCGCCTGAGGAGGGTGCAGGTGCGGCTGCGTAGTCCATGAACTCGGCCATGGGAGCCGCTTCGGCATATCTCTGATTTATCTGGGGCGCGGCCCTGGCATAATAGGGCTGTGTTCCCAGAGGCAGGCCCGCCACCAGCTTGAGCCGCACATTCTTGAGATTCTCTCCACCGCGATTGCTGAGCACGGCATTGGCCTTAACCAGTACAAAGTCGCTAAGAAGGTGCAGGTCGTACACCGGCTTCCAGGTGGCGGCATTGTACATGAGATAGGAGAGGTCAAAGCTCTGCGATCCCGGCGCGGAGATGTTCAGAGTGTAAACGGGATTGGCTTCGTAGACCACTCTTTCCTGGGTAGCGTTGCTGACGCGAAGGAGCACCGAGCTTTGCTCGGCTTTTTCAGGAACATTGATCACAAACTTGTGCACGCCCTCGGTCACGTCCAGGCTTCCCGTTCGTTTCACTGCCATCAGGCCGTCCGGATAGATGGTGACGGAGTCTACAGGCAGGGTAATGGCTGTGGTGGCCTCGACCTGGCCCGCCTCATCGGAGAGGGCAAGGGCCGGGGCGCATAACAACAGCATTAGAATTGCTGCAAAGAGCTTCATAGTGAATCCTCACCATCAATGTAAGTCATCAAACATCATATACTTTCCCAAAAAGGCAGGATATGACGTAATGCTTATATCGCCCCATCCTGTTGATGGAGAAAGATACTATTCATACTGGTGTTCCCATGTTTCTCGATTTTATGAGCGAGGTCGAGGGCCTTCTGCATGCTGCCCTCGGTTCCTGTGGCTACAAGGTAGAGGAAGGAGTAAACAATCTGGGCCTGGACCTGAGCCCTCACGCTGATCTGGCCTCGTCTGTGGCCTTCCGGTTGGCCCCGGTTCTGAAGAAGAGCCCGATGGCCATTGCCAAAGAGATCCATCAAGCCCTCTCCCAGAATTACAGATATGTGCAAAAGGTGGAGCTTTCCGGCCCCTATCTCAACTTCTTCATGAACCAGAAGTTCCTGGAAACGGTTTTGCAGCAAGCATTGGCCGACAATGCCTGGACAGGCCGCATGAGGGATAAGGTCATTGTGGAGCACACCTCCGCCAATCCCGACGGGCCGCTGCACGTGGGCCACATCCGCAATTCAGTGATTGGCGACACGCTGGTGCGCATCATGCGCCGGGCGGGCTGCACCGTAGACGCCCAGTACTACGTCAACGACATGGGCCGCCAGGAGGCGATGGTAGTAGTGGGCCTGGATCACTTCCAGCTTGATGGCAGCAAGGCCGACCATGCCATAGCCAAGGTCTACATCGCCGCCAACCGTCTCATGGAAACCAATCCCGAGATCCGGGATGAGGCAGATCAGGTTATCCAGCGTTATGAGGCGGGCGACGAGGAGGCTGTGGCCAAGATCAAGAGCGCCATCAAGTACGCCATCGGCGGCATCGAAGAGACGCTGCACCGGATGAACATCCGCCACGACAGCTACCACTGGGAGTCGGAGTTCGTGCGAAAGGGCGATGTGGCCGAGATTGTGGGCCAGTTGGAGAAGACAGGGCTCACGGAATACGAAGAGGGCGCTTTTCAGCTCGACCTTACTTCATATGGCTTTGAGAAGAAGATGGTCCTCAAGAGGACGAATGGAACCTCGCTTTACATCACTCGCGACCTGGCTTACCACCGCTGGAAGTCCCTGAATTCAGACCGCTCCGTGGATGTTCTGGGAGCTGACCACAAGCTGGTCTCCGGACAGCTTCGCACCGCCTTGCGCCTTTTAGGCATTCGCGAGCCGGAGGTGGTCATTTTTGAATTCGTCTCCCTGCCTACGGGCTCCATGAGCACCAGGAAGGGCAAGTTCATCTCCGCCGATGAACTGCTCGATGAGGTGGAAAAACAGGCTTATGAGGAGGTCAAGCTGAGAAGGCCGGAGGAGGGCGAGGCCTTCCTCAAGGAGGTGGCGGCCCAGGTGGCGGCAGGCGCGGTGCGCTACGACGTGGTCAAGGTCTCCCCGGACAAGGCTACCACATTTGACTGGAAACAGGCCCTGGACTTTGAGAAGCTCTCTGCCCCCTTCATCCAGTACTCACATGCCCGCGCCTGCAGCATTCTACGCAAGGGAGAAGAAGGACTGGAGAGCCAGGAAGCTCAGATTGCGGTCCAGGCCGATCTGCTCACCGGCGAAAACGAGATCGCCCTCATCAAGAAGATTGCAGAGTTTGATCTGGTCATCGACAGAGCCGCCCGGGAGCTTAAGCCCCATCAACTGGCCACATACGCCCGCGAGCTGGCGGAGAGCTTCAACCACTTCTATCGCTATAGCCCGGTGCTGGATGCCGAGCCGAATCTGCGCAGGGCAAGAATGGCCCTGGCAAGAGCTGCCAAGAATGCCCTGCGAACGACTTTGGATACGCTGGGAATACAGGCTTTGGAGACGATGTAAAATCATGCGTCTCAAATATTATTTCCCTGCTCTCTCCCACTTCGCAGCGCTAATGGCACTTATTGCGCTGCTCACTGTAGCTGCCTGTGCCTCGCCTGCCGGAAATCAGATCTGGAGCGAGGAGCCGTGGATAAGCGCCACACAGGAGCCCCAGGAAAAAAGAGTTACAACTCTCTCCGATCCCATATACTTCAACCTGAGCGGCAATGAGCCCCAGTCCATTCGCCTGGGGGAGCGGCAATTAAACTACTCGGATTACGTTTCCAGTGCCGCTTCCACACCCTTTTCCAGCGAGCTGTGGATCCGAATGGGTGCGGTCTGGAGCCGATACGAGCAGGTAACGGCCGGCGAAGCAGTCGACCTGATCGTGCAAACCCCCCAGGACGGCAGCGGCGATATCTATCTCATATCCTATGCCAATAGCACCATCAAGCACTGGAATTTTAAATTGCTGGCCGGCTACCATCGGCTCAGGCTGTTGCCGGAAGAGAGCGGCAGGCTCTTCATGCTGCTGGCCCAGGCAAACGTGCCCGGCAATGCCCTGATCTTGGATGTCCTGCCCCAGCAAAGCGAGCAGTCGTTCTCGCCATTGGACGTGAATTCTATCTTGATGGGAGAGGCTCTTGTTACCATAAAATCTCAGAGAATCAAGGGCTACGATGTCTATGTGGATGGCGTCTTTTACAGCAGTGATATGAGCGATGGATCTCTGGACGGAATAGCCAGCTTAACAATAGGTGGAGAGAAGACCCACACCATTACCATCTCTCAGAGGGACGGCCAGGGAAGCATTATAAACAAGAATGAGCACATGAAAAACTTCAAGAGAGAGACTGCTTACACCTTGCTGATCGATTGACGATTTAGGCAAAATCTTCTATTTTTCTCTAAGTTTGAGCTCTTTTGCGTTGTGTTTTTTTAAATTTTTCCGAAAAATGATCATTTGGCCCCTTCACCGATAATTGGCGAAAGAGGCCGGAAATAATCTATTTCCCTCTTTATCAGGCCAAGGCTCACCGGACGTTGGACCTGCCTTTGCTTGCCATCATGAAGGCAAAGTCGGCCCTTGTATCTGTCTTCTTTCCGTCCGGAATGCGGCCGTAGGTGAAGTCGCTTTGCGAGTTGTCGCTCTGCTGGGATGTCTTGTCTACCTCAACACCAGAGGCGTCATAGAGAAAAACGGTTCCGTTGCCGGTAGCAACCCAGTTCTTCTGGCCGTCCACAGCCAAAAATCCCTTGGGCTCGATGCTGCCCTTAAGGGGGATGGGCCCCTCCCAGGGTTTATCCACGATATTGATCATCCAGCCGTTCAGATCCACGGCTGCGTCCCCTGTATTGTAAAGCTCTACCCATACGGTGCCGTTGTCGGGCGGGCTGAGCTCAAACTCATTGATGACTACATCGCACATGCTTAGGCCGCAGATAGCCAAAAGGCCGCTGAAGGCTAAGAGCGCCTTGATGCCAAATCCTGATTTAAGATCCATTTTTATCCCTCTTTAGCGTATATTTGATTCTCCCTTGGTGGCAGAGCCCAGGCCCCAGTCTCCGTCTGTATTTGTATCGTAGCCATCAGGATGCCTGCCGTAGGTAAAGTCGTTGTTCATGGTGTCCTGTCTGTTGGCTGTCTTGTCCACTATCTCTCCGGATGCGCTGAAGAGTGTGACATATCCGCCATCATTATGATTCCAGGAAGACTGGCCATTGAAGACATAAAAGCCCTTGGCTGGCAGTATGGTTCCCGCGGGCACGGCAGGGAGCTTTCCTACCCAACTTCCGTCGGTGATTTCGGCCATCCATCCGCTGATGTCCACGCTCTCATTATCAGGGTTGTAAATCTCAACCCAGTCCACCCCGCTTTCCGGAGGATTTAGTTCCATCTCGTTTAAGACGACCGATGCCGCAGCGCTTATGGACAAAACCATCAAAGCTGCTGCAAAATAGAATGCTTTTGAAGTTGATCTCACTGCAGTCTCCTCCGCTCATGCCTTTATCCGAAATTTGTTCACAGGTTATTGTACAATATCGGTGACATATATTTCAAGTATATTACCATATCGGAGCTTCTATTTTGACGCTGCTTTCAGCCGGATAGAAAAGGGGAAAGCTTGGGAAACGACCGGACTTTCCGGAAAACCGACTGGAAAACGGCTAAATACTTTGAGAGGTATAAACGCAAACAAATATTTAGAGTTTGTAAGGGAGATAAAACAAATTAGCAATGAGGTGGATTGGATGAAATTTAAGAAATTGGAGAATAGATCGGTGCCTTTTGGAAAGATGCTGCTTTTTTGCTGCATCACGCTTGGCCTGATGACTTTGTTTTCGGCTGCAGTCGCCCAGGAAAAAGACGTTTGCACAGGTGCGGAGATGGGCAGCTATGCCAAACTTGTCTTTTGTCTTCCCCCAGAGGTAGTTGTGGAGCCAGAAACCATGGCCGAAGCAAATTATACCGGCGGAAGCGAGGTCGCAGCATCAATGTTGCTGGACGGAAACCGGGTCGAACTTCATCTGCTCTACCCCTGCCAGGCACCCCAAGGAGAGCTAAAGCCCGCAGATCTGAAGCCTTATCTGGAAGCTTTTGATCCTATCATGGCCCAGGTCACGTATAATGAATCCGTGCCAGGCCCCGCTCTCTTGGGGAAGATAGGAAATCGGAACATCATCGCTTACCAGCCGAACAATCTGACCGTAGCCCTGGTATTGACGGATATAAACATGAGCGCGAAGATGATGACGACCTTCCTGGGCAATTTGAGCATAGCTGTAAATGAGGGCGCAGCTCCCCCCAGCAATTGCCCGGATACCACTGTTACTACTGTCGCTCCTGCTGTGGCCGCGGTTCAGAATGATACAACATCCAGCCAGGTTACAGATAATGTGGTTACTCCTGCCGAGAATCTTGCTAACCGCAGAACGCAGATGGCCTTAGATCGAGAGGCTGCCCTGGCAAAAATGAAGAAGTTACAAGAGGATATGAGGAAAAAATGAAATTCAAGGGCAAAAGAACTGCCCGAGAAAACTGCATTCTCATGCAGCATGCCGGGTCTGCCAATTCTATCCGGGCCTTCCCGGCCGGGGTTTTTTTTTTCAACTCGCAAAGATCCATTGTGCCAAGGCCATTTCTGATTAATTGTTATGGAATTATTCTAACACTAGATTTTTATTTTTAAAATATATCGTGCATCTTTTCCTGTAAGAGGCGAAGCTTCATAAGTATGCATCCCAATTTGCTTATGAAATATGAAAGGGGGATTTAACATAAAAAATTTGATAGCTCTTTATCTGATTGCATGCTCTTTATTGCTGGCCCAGGGGGCATCTGAGGATAATAAATCCGAATCAATTGATGATCTTCTGGCAGTGAATTTAAGCAACGAAACAACACTGAACCGCACAGTATTTAATTACACTGCATTTAATTCATCAAATCCCAATTTATCCGAGTTTAGCTTATCGGAATTTGGCTCAGACTTCAATCCGTCAGAACTCGCATTTAGAGATCTTGATTTTGCAGACAGCTATTATGACTCTGACTTTTATTCACAGATCCCCAACGAGCCGGAAGTTATCAGCCTGGCATTTCCCGCAAAAGATCTCAACGGAGACAATGCCACAGACCTTCTGGTCATGAACATCAGCAGTGATGCCGATACAGGAGCCTTTAATTCAGAAATATCGGCTTTCAGCGGCGGCGACGGCAGCACTTTATGGCAGAAGGATTATCCCGGCTCCCTGGTCTTTGCCACAACTGCGGGAGACCTCAATGGCGACGGCCAAACGGATGTCATGATAGATGAAATCCTGGCCGCGGCGAGCTTCATCCCTTACAGTAGCGTTTCCGCCCTTTACGGCAGTAATGGCACTGTAATTTGGAGCCGGCCCCGGATGCTGGCCATGACCATTGCCTATCCCGTTAAAGATGCTAGTGGAGACAATGCCTCTGAGTTTTTGGTGCATGTATTCGGCTTGGACAGCATGAACAATAGCATGTTCACCAGCATTGCCCGAGTAAGCGGTGCCAACGGCACAAAGCTGGATGAGAGGATCTTTTCCGGTGCCCTGGCAATCGAATATCCGGCAGGCAACCTCACAAACGACCTTGTGCAAGATAGCATTGCCGCAATTTATCAACTGAACGGATCGATGACCGGCGAGGGCGTTGGCGAAGAGGCCCCTCTGAACATCACGGCCACCATATTTGAGGCCAGAGACGGCCAAGAGCATAAAATGCTCTGGAACCGGAGCTTTGCCGGCCCGGCCCTGGCAGTACCGGTAATAGATCTGACCGGCGACGGGCGGGATGAACTGGTAGTCTATCTTCTGAAGTATGCCGAGAACGGTTCACTAAGTAGCGATATCGGCGTTCTTCAAGGCTCGGATGGAGAGCTTCTCTGGCAGCGACCCTTTGCCGGCCTGGCCTTAGCCGTGGCCGGCCCGGATCTGACCGGAGAAGGGCAGGGAGACCTGATCGTCTACAAGCTGGGAGAATCTGAGAGCGCCGAGGTGCTGGCGATTAAGGGAGACGATGGAAGGCTGCTATGGAGCAAGAAAGGGATGATATTCATCCCTCAATAATTAATAAAGGGGGCTCATCTAGTGTTAGTGGCCATTGACCCCAAAACCTTTTAACCAGGTTCTTCATAGTAGGCGGGTTATCATATAGCTCAAACATTGACAGGAGGTGTAATTTGATGCCATACGAGAACACAAGCGAGCTGCCTAAAAGCGTGCGAAATTTGCCCAGCCGCGCCAAGACTCTTTACATGAAGGCTTATAACGGCTGTTGGGAGGATTTGGAGAGTACTGAGGACGCAGCGCGCGAGAAGGCATCTCACGAAGCTGCCTGGTCGGCCGTGAAAGAGCAGTACGAGAAGGACGACGAGACGGGTGAGTGGGTAAAAAGCGAAGAGGTCGCAGGAAGACGCTCGCGTCATGTCATAAGGCACCGCAAGAGTGGAACTGCCTCGCAGGCAAAGGCACACGCATGATGTCTTCAGAGCAATGCTGATGGGGAATTGAGCCGCGAACGGACTTAAAATAGGCTCCTCATCAGCAGGTCTCGTGACGCATATTCTCTTCTTATTCGATGCTTCAAATTCAATTCTTGCTGCGATTTTTCTCGTGATTTGTTTGGGTTGTGCAAATAATCAGATTATTTTGCCTGAGGTGTAGCTACACCATAAATTAGTTATAAAATGCGAGTGTGATTATTATGGAGGATTTCGTATGCCTAAGATGGCGATAATCTATGCCAGTGGTATGGGAAGGACCAAGACGATGGCAGAGGCCATTGCTAACGGTGCCATGACCATTCCAGGCATCGAGGTTGTAATTAAAGAAGCCTATGATGCCTCGCCCGATGATGTAACAGATGCCGCAGCCATAGCTTTGGGTGGCTCAACTTACAACTACAAGCTCATTAAGTCCATGGACCCTTACCTGAAGGAGCTTGCCAAGCTTGATCTGAAGGGAAGAGTAGGGGTGGCCTTCGGTTCGCACGGATGGAGTGGAGAGGGCGTTCCTACAATCATTGCTCGAATGAAGTCCTTCGGCATGTCGGTGATTGAGCCTGGGACCACAGCCGTTCAGGTTCCAAGCAAAGAAGATATTGAGAAATGCTTCTTGCTGGGAAGAACTGTGGCTATGGGGCTGGTAAACTAGAACAATCAGATAGAACAATTAGAGACGAGAACATGTCCAAAGATATTCTGGAAAAGGGCGCAATTGTGCAGAGGGACAAAGAGACCTATGCCATTGCGCCACATATCGCAGGCGGCATAATAGATCCTGCAGGCCTGCGCAGGATCGCCGATGTGGCTGAGAAATACAACGCCAAAGTTCTCAAGATCACCTCGGCACAGAGAATCGCCATCGTTGGAATTGATCCCAAGGACATCGATGATGCCTGGAAGGATCTGGGAATGAAGACAGGCGCAGCCATCGGTCTATGCGTTCGAAGCATCAAGATCTGCCCCGGAACCACCTTCTGCAAGCGAGGCCAGCAGGATTCCGTGGGGGTGGGCTTGAAGCTGGATGGGCAGTATCATGGCATGCAGCTTCCCTGGAAGTTTAAAATTGGCGTATCCGGATGTGCAAACTCCTGCGCCGAGCCGGCCGTAAAAGATATCGGCTTGATCGGAATGTCTAAGGGATGGAAGCTTCTGGTAGGAGGAAGCAGCGGAGTCAAGCCCCGACTGGGAGTGATGCTGGCCGAGAATCTTTCCGATGAAGAGGTATTTTCGCTCATTGATAGGATAATCAACTACTACAAGGACCATGCCAAAAAACAGCGTCTGGGCGAGTTCATAGAGGAGATCGGCTTCGAGAAATTCAAGCGCGATATCCTCGTTTAATTAAGAATGGCCGGAGAGGCATATTGCCTTTTCCGGCGAAATTAGTCCCCACTATTGCTAAATGCCATATCCTGGTGCATAATAAGTTGGCCAGTAGTAATAGGGGTAATTATACTGGTACATATAGGGCGTGTAAGGAGAGTTGCCCCAGTCGCCATAAAGGAAGCGGTAGGCCTCTGCCATCCACATGGCCTGCTCGTAGTATTCTCGTCCCGGGCAAGTTCCGTTGTAAAAGGATCGAAGCTCACAGAAGCTGCCGTCCGGGAAATAGCAGTATCCGTCTCTGGGACATCCGCCATGATTCACGCAATAGGCTTCGATTGCATTTCTTGCCTCGCAGGGGCCGGAACCGTAAAATCCTGAGGCATAGACCGGTGCTGCCAGTATCAGCACAAAAAGACCTGTTAGCATCCATACTGTTCTAGTTTTCACAATTATCCCCCAATTATCATTTCTACTGCCCTTCAAACTATGAAAGATTATTGGTTGATGTAGCACAAGAGAAAAAACAAAAAAACAGCCCTGGAGGACCAGGGTCATGATTTTTGATATTGTTTTTTTGCCGGTCCTACCCGAGCTGATTGACGAATACCAGGTCGGTCACACTGGCATTGGTGATGGTTACAACAGAGTTGCCCTCTGCGGGGGAGACTATGCTCCAGCCCTCCATGAGGACCTCGGAAACATTGTATTCACCAGCAGCCAGGTCTGCGAAGGCAAACTTGCCGTCAGCGGCTGTTGCAACACTATTGATAACAGCTCCATCCATTGTCAGATTCATGGTCCAGCCAGCAAGGCCGGTTTGATTGATATCTGTGACAATTCCTTCGATCGTGAATTTGGTCTCATTCATTGGCGCAGCCACGGTCTCAACCACGGGAGCGGCCACGGTCTCAACCACGGGAGCGGCTACGGTCTCAACCACGGGAGCGGCTACGGTCTCAACCACGGGAGCGGCTACAGGCTCAACCACAGGAGCGGCCACGGTCTCAACCACGGGAGCGGCTACGGGCTCAACCACGGGAGCGGCCACGGTCTCAACCACGGGAGTGGCTACGGGCTCAACTGCATCCATCATGCTGCCCAGCTTTGCGGCCGGCTTGGTTTTCATGCCCAGTGGAGCAGCATTCTTGACACCTTCCAGCTTAACGGAGTAAGGTGTGGCAGTTCCTTGATTAAACGAGTAGGGCATCCTGGTACTCTGAATACCGGCGGACTTGAAAGAATACTTGTTTGCCATCATATCCGGAGTCAGGTTATGGGCGGGAACATTTGTTGTGACGCTATAGCCGACTCTATCTCCAGATTTTGCAGTGTAAGACTGATTTCCGGCAGCTTGATTAGTGTACCCCAAAGCAGGCATTAAAATAATGGCTGCTATCATGAGGGCCACAGTGATAGCCATAATTTTCCTCATATTGAATACCTCCTATTCCTCTAGCGCATAGCATTTATGACTGTAGCTTGAACATCCTCCCCTTTGAGAAGAATTGTCGTCAAGTCTAGTTATTCTTCATATAAATAGACTTTCATGGACGAAGACCACAATTAGGTGGCGGCATCGCATTTATGTCCCTGTCCTCCTTGGCTGGGACGATATGGCGAGCCGGCGGCAAAACTGACATGGCCGGTTGGCCTTCTGTATTATTTTTGTGTTTCAGTAGGTTCATTTATATCCGGAATTATGTTCAAGATTGCCGATAGCAGACAATAAATGCGACCCATCGCAGTTTATTCCAGGAAGTGTTGTCAATCCTTCCCGGCAAGAGGAGAACGTCACTCCCTCTCGCTGTGCACTCTCTTTTACTCTTTGCATCAGATCGCATCTAGTATCTGCCGGAAGATAGCGGCTTCCTGCAACCTTGTCGCCTCTTGCAAACAGGCTCCTTAAAGCTGCGCCCTCTTGGGGAAAGGCAGAGATGATCTTATTCATATTTACTGGACGGGCCTTATAAGTGGATGAGGTTATGTGCCCGGCTCCGGCCCGTGAGACGGCAGCTACCAATTGTCCGATCTCTGCATCGTTTATGCCGGGAATTATGGGATCGATTCTGGCCGAGACGGCAACACCCCTTTTCGCCAGCTTCGCCATGGCATCAAGGCGTTTTTCCGGCAATGGCGCTCCCGGCTCAAGCCTGCGGCAAATTGAGTCCTGCAGCGTAGTGACGGTTATGGCCACGCAGGCCAACATCTCGGCCAATAGCTCTGCATCCTGGGCCACCAGATGAGACTTGGTCACCACCTGGACATGAAGACCCCGCTCTTTTAAGATCTGCAAACAGCCCCGGCTGAGCCTCAGATCCTTTTCCATGGGCGGATAGGGATCGGAGCTATTGGACAGTGCCACCTGGGTGCCGGGACTGATCTTGGACGACTCTCTGGCCAGGCGCTTTAAGAGATCGACCTTGGGGCGGCACTCTGCAAAGCGGGGGATGTAGGATGAGGCGTAGCAGTAAAGGCAGCCATGCGGGCATCCTGTGTAGGGATTCAGGCTCATCTTGGCCGGACAGGTGCACAGCTGGCTCTTCCAGGGGTCAAAGGATCTGAGGATCATCAGGGGCAGATCTTCTCCAGCCTCTCCAGCTTATCCGCATCCTCCGGGGAGGCATTGAGCCTAAAGCTTTCAATCACAGGCTCAAGAATGCTGTATTTTCCTCCAATTTTATGCGCTCCTCTGATCTTAAGGTTCAGGACAACCCGCGCATTTACATCGGCACCACTCTCATCCTCATCTCTTACCAGGGATCTCAGGCTATGGGATAGAGCCAGTTGATCTTTATCGAGAAGACCGCGCCAGGCCCAGCCCACGGGCACAAGCTCTTCGCCTCTCCTTAACGCTACCTGATATCTTGCCGAATGCTTCTCTTTTTTGCCGCGGCCCCATGAAACCCGTACAATCAGAGCGGCGAGATTATGCTCGGCTCTGATGATGAAATCCCTCTCGGCAACTATGCCAGGGCGATAGGTGGCCTGAAGATCTCGCTCTAACAACGCTCTGGCTCCGGCAATCCCTGCCCGGCAGAGAAATTCATCAATTTCGCCACTATCCATAAGGACATCTTCCTGGGCGGGAGATATTCCCTGAAAGGGCATGGCTTTAGGCTCGCCAAATATTGATAAGAGCCTCTTTCGCCGATCCTGATAGGGCATACTGCAAATGTCTTCTCCCTGCTGGGCGATGAGGTCATAGGCCAGGAGAGCCGGGTGAATGTTGCTCTTGCGAGAGAGGCGACGGCGATTGATGTACCTCAGCATCTCCGCCTGGCTGCAAATCTCTTTTCTCCTATTGCCGCTATCATGAAATCCTATGAGATCGGCATCCACGACAAAATCCGCATCTATTTCCCCAAGCATCCGGGATATGCCGTTCAGGGCAAAGGTGATATTTCGTAGTTGCGAGGTGAAGATAATAACCTCTTTTTCTATTTTATGGACCTGCACCTGCAAGCCTGGATATTTAGGCAGAAAAGCTCCCGGCGCCTTAGGATCGTTGCGGCGAAATAACATGAACCTGGTGGGAACTTTAGGCCGGATGGCAACTCTCTCCAGCTCCCGGCTGCACGTCAGGGCGGCAATGCTGCCCAGATCCGGCATGAGGCTGTAAGCACGGCGAATTTTCTCCTGGTCGCAGTGCAGTGAGGAAGAGAGCGCGGCAATCATGGTCTTATGCCCGATGCCGGCCTGCATATTTCGCAGCGCAGTTCGTGCGATGTACTTTCCCTCCAGGGGAGTTGCCTCTAAAAATAGGCCCCTTAGTAGAGCATTCTTGCGTTGTTCCGATTCCTTGCCGTTCATATCAGAGATGCGCCGGAGCCTTTCATAAACCGATGAGGCTTCGAGAGGCTCGCGAAAAAGGGAATGCTGCCCTTTCTGCCCCAGTGCCGCCTCCGCCACCATCCCCATATCACTGCACCTCTCCCGCAGAGAAGGAAGATCTTGATCTGATACCTCCGCCAAGGCCGCCATGAGAGCTTCCGGACCTACGCCCATCTCCCTCCCTTCCCAGGGCGGCCAAAGCTCGCCTAAAAGCAGCCGCACGGCTGGACAGAGCATTTCGGGTGTAGGCTCAATCTCTGCCAGAAGGCCCGCCGCCAGATCGACCTTTTGGCTTCGGGGGGCCTGGGAGATCTCTTGCAGGGCCTGGGCAATTCGAGAATAACGCATTTACCTCGCTATCTTGATCTTCTTCAGATCCTCTGCCCGCTTGGCCAGATTCTCAATCATGCCGTCCAGCTCTTTTAGAAAAGATTGGGTTTCCTCCGTGGTCACAGCTCCCGGAGCTGAAGCCTTGATTAATCCTTCCTGCTCTAAAACCCGCAGGGAATATCGTACCTTGTGGCTGGGTATCTTTGTCTCCTCCGCCAGCTTGAGGATGCCTATGGGTTCATTCTCCACCACTTGCTTGAGGATGACCAGGTGCCGTTGCAGCATCTCAAGCTCACCGCTCACCTTCTCGGTCAGAATTACTATCACATCCACTCATGGGATCAATAGTATTAATTCGAGTGCGGCCTTATAATTCCATCGATTGACATGGCATGTGTTAGCACATAAAATCAAAAACAAGAAAGGAAAGAGATCAGTATCGCGCCCGGCGAGGGAGGAAGTCTATACCGTGACGGGATGTAACACGTCGGTTCAGGTCCTTTCCCAGTATTTGCGGGGACGATACACCGGTGACCACAAGCATGGTCCGCAGAGTATGCTCCAGGTTCGGGTCTATCTGCGCGCCCCAGATTATGCGAGCATCGGGATTGATCTTCTGGTAGACCTCATCTACCACCGTTTCGGCATCGGTGATGGTCATATCCGGGCCTCCCACCACATTTACCAGAGCCGAATTTGCGCCCGATACATCTACATCCAGGAGGGGACTACGCAGAGCCTTCATGACGGAGTCGCGTGCCTTCTCTTCGCCTTCTGCCTCGCCCATGCCGATCATGGCCACGCCACCGTTGGTCATGACCGTTCTGACATCGGCAAAGTCCAGATTGATCAGTCCGGGCCGGGTGATTAGCTCAGTGATGCCCTTGACGGAGCGCATCAGCACCTCATCGGCTACCTTGAATGCCGCCTGCAGGGGGAGGTTGGGAACCACATCTAAGAGCCGGTCGTTGGGCACTACTATTACCGTGTCCGAAACCTCTCGCAGCCTCTTCAGGCCGGCTTCGGCATTCTGCATTCTGATGGAGCCTTCCGCACTGAAGGGGATGGTGACGATGGCAATGGTGAGGGCCCCCGCCTCGCGTGCGGCTTCCGCTACTACGGGAGACGCCCCCGTCCCAGTGCCGCCGCCAAGTCCACAGGTAACGAAGACCATATCTGCTCCTTCCACGGACGCTTTGATCTCATCGATATCCTCCTGGGCCGCCTCTTCCCCGATGGCGGGCAAGCTTCCTGCCCCCAGGCCGCGAGTGGTGCGCCTGCCAATGAGGAAACGCCGGTCGGCGTTGATATGCAAAAGATGCTGGGCATCGGTATTGATGGCAAAGAGCTCCGCACCCTGGATGCCGCACTCTGCCAAACGGTCGATAGTATTCGAGCCGCCTCCACCGCATCCTATGACTCGGATAACCGTGGTCAGCTCTTCTAAAACCGAAACCAGCTCTTCATCGCTCTGGATCATGCTGGAAGGTTTGATCCTGCTCTCTGCCTCAGATCTGCCCAGGGCTTCGTCGATGATGTACTTAATCTCTATCCCTTCTACTTTTTTTCTGCCTTATTCTACTAATCAATTAGTATATAGTTTTTTGCATAGAGATAATATATATCTTAATAAAATATCACCTATTGTCTAGCGATGATCGCTAAAAAATTGATTTGAATAGAAAAGAAAATGTTGTGCTGTTTAATTGGACTTCAAGGATTTGAGCTTTTCAATCTGTCTCATCATCCTCTCGGATTCCCTTGACTTCTCTCCCTCCAGGTAATCGACAATTTCAGGAAGGCTTCTATTTAACTTGTAGATGCGATACGGTCGTCCCTTTCCTGGATTTTTCTCGTCCCTCTCTGCAATCCAGTCCAGTTTTCGAATCTCCCGCATGGCAATGCTCACTTCCGGCTGGCGAAGATCCGATCCAATCTCTATCTCGCGGGATGTTGCCTCTGCCACCCCAGCCAGATAGGTCAAAACTTTGGCCACGTTCCTTTTCAGGCCTACCTTCATGAGTATAGATGCAAATTCGTCGCGTTCGACTTTCAGTTCTGAGGCGGCTGTTGTATTCAAAGCGGTCACCAGGCGCATAACGAATGATAACATATATATAAGTTTCGTTGAAAATAATTCCATTGAGGTCGAAAATATGCCTATCTTATAAATTATTTTTTAATCTATATTCTATTTTTCGCTCGTCAGGCTGAAGAGAGAGTAGCTTTTACATATCTTTTTATGAAGGAGATGTACTTAGAGGACAGCTATCTTTGGACTTTTGATGCCACAGTAGAAGAGGTCTTTGGCGAGTTGGTGATCCTTGATAAAACGGCATTCTATCCGCTGTCGGGTGGCCAGCCCGCGGATGCGGGCAATCTTTTGCGGGGCGAGGAACAGTTCCAGGTAGTCGGAGTAGAGCCAGGAGAACGCGGAATAAAACACATCCTGGACAGGGCCGGCCTCCTGCCCGGTGACAGGGTATCGGGTACCATTGATAGCTAGAGGCGTTACCAATTCATGCGCAGTCACACCGCCTGCCACATCCTCAGTGCAGTCATATTCCTGGAGACGGGCGCCAAGATCACGGGAAACCAGATTGAACTGTCCAGATCGCGGGTGGATTTCAGCCTGGAGAGCTTTGACAAGGCCAAGATGAGCGAGTATGTGGAGAAGGCCAATGGCATAGTCGCTGAGCGCCACGCCGTCACCACGAAAATCCTTCCCCGAGCCGAGGCGCTTGTCATGCCGGATCTCGTCCGCCTGGCCATGGCTGTCCCGGACAGAGAGATGATTCGGATAGTAGAGATAGAGGGCATCGACCGGCAGGCCTGCGGAGGCACTCATGTTAAAAACACAGGCGAGATAGGTAAGATTAAGATGATCAAGGCGGAGAACAAAGGCAAAGCCAATAGAAGGGTCTACTTCTCCCTGGAGGATTAAATGCACATAATGGAGCTATTGGGTAAATCTCGCGTCAAAGTGGAAGGCGAAAAGGTGCTGGATGCGAGCGAGCCCTTGATTGATTGGTGTCCTCTCTTCGAAAAGATCAGAGGCATAAAAAAAATTACGTCTGAATCGGCTGCCGCAAACATGGAGTTTAGGATAAAGAATCACGGGATGTTCTCGGCGCGGCGCAAGCTTAAGATGGGCATCTTCGTGGGCTTTGGGGCCTCTGAGTCCATGATGACCGGCATTAAGACGGGAATTATCGACGCCGCGGTTACCGTTTGCGATGGAGCGGGAACAGTGATAACGGCCAATGCCGATCTTGTTCAGGGCATGGGCGGCTACATATCCGGACTTACCGAGACCGATCCCATACCAGAAGTTATCGAGGGCATCCGGGCCATGGACGGGCATGTGCTCTCGCCCTTGGATGGCAAGATAGACCAGATAGAAGGGGCTGCCTATGCAACAGCTGCCGGATACAAGAAATTTGCTGTGACTGTAGCCGATGCCTCGTCTGCGGAGACGCTGCGGGAGCTGGAGAAGACAGCAGGTGTAAGGATAATGATAGTAGGGGTTCATCTCACCGCCCTAAGCCGGGAAGATGCGGCTAGGCTCTTGGCAGTAGCCGATATTGTTACCGCCTGCGCCTCAAAGCACATTCGTGAGCAGGTAAAGCCTCTGGTGCAGGTGGGCACCGCCGTGCCGCTCTTCGGTTTGACCCGCTGGGGCAAGGAGCTCTTGGTAGAGAGGGCCAAGGAGGCAGAGCAGCCGCTTCTGATAAACACGATGCCTCTGCCCGTTCTGCCGGAGAAGAAGCAGCCTCGGCCACTGGTATAAAATCTATTTTTTATGATATTTAAGAAATAATAGTGTCGTTATCGCTCGTGGTTTTTACCAGCCATACGCCTTGAATTCTTCCTGGGAACGGGAGACACGGCCTTTATTCCCGTGCCCACCTACAATTTCTATGGCCTGCGGTAGAGCTCTGCGGGGCTTTGCCCTTCTATCAAGCAAGGCTTTCCGACTTTGCCGTCGACTCGCATGTCCCTGAGAATATCAAGATGTCTTCCTCTGCTTGCCCAACAACCCTACGGGAAATTCCCTCTCGGAAGAAAACGTGCGGGCCGTGGTAGAAGGCACCGATGCCATCGTCTTTATGGACGAGGACTATGCCGAGTTTTGCAAAAAAGCAGAATGCCATTGTCCAGGCGGCACTGCATGGCATCAGCATGGAGGGGGCAGCGCTTTGCTGCATCCTCTGCGCAAAGATGATGATCAATGCCCGGGTGAGGAAAGTTGTTTGTCAGCAGAGCTATCCGGATCAGACGGCGCTGGATTTTTGCAGCAGGCCGGAATTGAGGTGGTAAGAAGGAAAGTGTTTTGTGGGTGAGATGTTGCTTCTTAAAAACGAGAGGACAGTGCAGACACTGTCTGCACAGCTATCCTGATCCCATTTCATCGAGCTGCTCAGGAAAAAACCTCTGCCTCTAAAGCCGCCACCTTCGCCTCAAGAGTATCGACCCTCGGAGACACATTAGTAATTACTCTATCCTTAAGATTAACGATTTCGGTAACATTTGCGGATAGATCTCACCACCCATGTGCCGTAATGATCGCAATGCCGCCTGCGATCAAGCTTCCCACAATAACCTCGCCTCATCATTCTTTGAAAACCTTGTCAACCTGATACCTGATCTCAATCAGCGTGACCAAAAGCTCGCCTTCTATCTCACACCGACGGGCATGCGCCTGAGCTGGCATGCTAGATAGTCGCTTGATGTAACGTCATGTGCTGGCAAATCCCATTCAATCTGAAACTCGACTTTGAACATCGAATATTGCTCTTTATAGGCATCTGAAATATTTGTGACTACAAAAATGTCATTAGTGACGGTGGTCACTGGCATTGTTGTGTAATAGCTCGACCAGGAAAGTGATAAGTTAAAGTCGTCGTTCGCGGTTTCGGCACTATCGATGTATCCGACCACACTTATAGTTATATTATATTACTTTCTCCTTCTCACCTTCCCACTACAGATCGGAGAAAAATATTTCTTCATCTGCCGCATATAAAGGCAACGAATAGCCTTTAGTGGCTCCATAAGATCCGATAGACGGCTTTTCCTTAACTGCGATATCCCCAATTTCAATGAATGGCCTCATGGTTATGTTTCTACCAGATTCCCCTTAAAACGTTATAATATCATTTGAATTTATACTTATTTTGTCATCGGGGTTTCCTATTGTCAGATTATCTGCAAATGTAGGATATGGTGACATAGTTTCATTGTGGGCAGTAGCTATATTGATCGAAAAAAAGATCAAAATAAGAGCCGAAAAAAAGCTCTTCATCCTAGACCCTCTTCATATGTACCGTCACAGAACCCCCAGCGAGAGTTGTCAGAGTTCCGGCATAGTTTGCCCCGATCCTATCTCCGTATGCTAATGTCAGATTAGCCGATATAAGAGACAATGTCGGAGATTGGACCGTATTTACCGTGCTTGTTGCAGAGAGATCGATGGTCGTGTTATGCATCGGTAAGCCCGCGCTCGGAGCGTCCGTGCCAGTCAGCTTGACCAAAGTCAGGTTTGCCGCGTTGGGTGCGGCTTCTGTGCCCGCCACACTGTGGGCCTCGGATATATGGGTAACTTGCCATTCATCCAAGGCCGTGAACACCGATTCGTCAACGCTAGATGCCGATATCGGGAAGGTGACGACCATCTCAAGATTTGAGATACTCTTGTTTATAGCGGTCTCATTTGTGTAGTCTTCAATAGTCAGATTTGAGATACTCTTGTTGATAGCGGTTTCATTTGTGTAGGCTGCAACAGTCAGATCTGAGATATTCTTGTTGATAGCGGTCTCATTTGTGTAGGCTGCAATAGTCAGATCTGAGATACTCTTGTTGATAGCGGTTTCATTTGTGTAGGCTGCAACAGTCAGATCTGAGATACTCTTGTTGATAGCGGTTTCATTTGTGTAGGCTGCAATAGTAACATTATCCAAGTCAGTTGCATTCTGATCAATATAGGTTACATTTGTGGCGAGCCAATCCGTAAGATTATCCAAGTCAGCCTTGGTTCCAACATCTCCCTTATCTCCCTTGGGTCCTGGGTCCCCCTTAGGTCCTGCTTCACCTGTGTCTCCCTTATCTCCCTTGGGTCCTGTTGGTCCTCCCTTATCTCCCTTAGGTCCAGTTGCCCCTCTATCTCCCTTATCTCCCTTAGGTCCGGTTGCCCCTCGTGGTCCGACGGCACCTTTATCTCCCTTATTTCCTTTAGGTCCTGGTGGTCCTCGTGGTCCGACTGCACCTCTATCTCCCTTGTCTCCCTTAGGTCCTCGTGGTCCTGGTGTCGTCAGTTTAATTTGGGATATCTCCTGCCTTAGAATTCCCATTTGATTCTGATGCTCGATGGCATTTTCATGTGTCATTTTTGCAATAGTGGCCCGGTTATCTATGTATTTCGATGTGCTCTCGGAAAAAGCCATTGTGCTCCACAATAAACAGAGCAAGAAAAGGCATCCAAGCCATTTAAGTATCTTCAACCGATCTCTCATTTTATCAACCTCGAATCTTCTTTTTAACTAGCTAACTTTGTTTATATTTAAATTTTGTTATGCTCAATTTCTCGTTTCGGACCCCTAAAAAATTACATTAATTTCTTGCCAGGGATGCCAGGTACCTACAGAAGGCCAGCAAACACCTGCCTGCAGCTCGCCGGGGGAGGGCACAGAGGCACCTGGAGAGGAAAAGACAGCCCTGTCGGAGGCCTAGGCCTTCAAAGTTTCCGCGAGTCTGGATGGGGCGGATTTTAGCGAGGGCTAGTCATGTTTCTGTTCTGCATAGAAACGATTTAGTAATTCTTGAGCAATCTACAATTCATGTTAGGACCTAAACCACATCTCACCTCTCGAAACAATCATCTATTTATCGAAGACGTGGACTGCTCTGCCCTCGCCCAGCAGCAGGGCACCCCTCTTTATGTCACCTCCGAGAGCCGCCTGCGCGAGAACATTCGCGCCTACCATCGTGCCTTCCCCGATGCGGACAAATACTTCGCAGTGAAGGCCAATGGCAACCTCACCTTGCTTCGCATCGCTGCCCAGGAGGGCATGGGAGCGGACGTCTTCTCGGCAGGGGAGCTTTCCGTGGTGCGCATGGCTGGCATCCCCCGGGATATGATCCTCTACAACGGCAACTCCAAGAGCGAGAAGGACCACGAGATGGCTATCCAGGCGGGCGTGCGCATGTCCGTGGACTCGCGCGAGGAACTGGAGCATCTCGCAAAGACCGCAAAGCGGCTGGGGCGCGAGGCGGAGATCCTCTTCCGCGTAAATCCTGATGTCTCCCCCAAGACCCATCCCAAGATCGCAACGGGCCTGCGCTCCTCCAAGTTCGGCATCCCGGCGGAGCAGGTGGCAGAGACTTACAAGAGGGCGATGGGCCTGGAGGGGGTAAAGCCCGTAGGCCTGCACTGCCACATCGGCTCGCAAATTTTAGATACGGCACCCTTCGCCGAGGCGGCGTGTAAGATGATGGACATCGCTGCGGCGGTCGTAGCAGTGGGCGGGAAGGTGGAAAGGATCGATCTGGGCGGGGGTCTTGGCATCCAGTACCATCCCGACCTGCCTGCGCCCACTCCCATCGACCTCGCTGCGGCGATATTGCCCATTTTCCAGGACCGCTGCCGTGCCATGGGAATCGCGCCCAAGCTTATCCTGGAGCCGGGCCGCAGCATCGTGGCCGATACCACTGTCATGCTTACCAGCGTAAATGTGGTCAAAAGGGCCCATGTCAATTTCGTGGCTGTGGATGCCGGCTTCAACGTCTTGGCTCGACCCATGCTCTATGACTCCTATCATCATGCTATAGTGGCCAGCCGCTCCAGCGCGCCCGCGCAGGAGACCTACACTGTGGTAGGGCCCATCTGCGAGACCGGGGATGTGCTGGCCAAAGACCGAAAGCTGCCGGTTCTCGCGCGCGGCGACGTTCTGGCTTTCCTGGATGCAGGAGCCTACGGTTTTTCCATGGCCTCCCAGTACAACGGCCAGCCCCGGCCTGCGGAAGTTCTTGTTTGCGGTGACAGGGCCGATGTCACCCGGCGCGCCGAAGATGCAAGCGCCCTTCTGGCCGGGCAGAGGATCTTGCCCAGGCTCATGTGGTAGGCGGAAAGAATGACCGGCGAGAGGACGAGTGAAAAAGAATGCGCTCAGGCGGGCCCGCAAGAGGTCTCGCTGGCGGAAGCCATCGAAGCAGTGCAGAGAATGCTCGTGCCTCTGCGCCAGGGCGAGTTTTCGGAGAAGATCGGCAAGATCTCTGTCTACGTGCAGTCCTCGGCGAAAGCCCGTGATGCAAAATCACTGAGCAATTTCATTCGTTTCGCCCATCTCAATTTAGACGCCGTCCTGATGCAGGCGCTGGAGGTACTGGTCTGGCGGCCCCGCCTGGCCAGCAAGACCGACGAGCAGAAGAAGGCTGTGGCGCTGCAGAAGACATTCGACCGGCTGGAAAATCCCGCAAAGGCTATGCTGGAGCACTTTCAGAGTAGCTCTGATCCACTGAACAAATATTTGGTGGCCGGGCCATGGGGGCATGAGTATCTGCGCAAGCGAAAGGTCGATCTGGAGGATTACGATCGAGAGTTGTGCAAGATGCTGGGCTGCCAGGATACAGAGGCCGGCCGAATTGTAAGAAGCTACGCCAGCCTGAACCGGTCGATCGATGAGCTGCAAATCCGGGCGCGAATGTAGCTGCTGCAAAAGATATTATATTCCTACGATCGATGATTATTTGATTGGAGGTGATGTTGCTGCTGGAGATTGAGGATCTGTCGGTCAGCATCGGCAGTAAGCAGGTTCTAAAGAACTTCAACCTTAGAATAAGTCGTGGCGAGACCCATGCCCTATTTGGGCCCAATGGAACGGGCAAAACAACTCTCTTGAATGTCATCGCTGGAATTCCCAGGTATACCATCGATGGTGGACGCATTGTATTCAAGGGAGAGGATATTACACACATGTCTATGGACGAAAGGGCACGCCTGGGCATAGGCATGGCCTTTCAGCGTCCTCCGGCCATCCGTGGCCTGAGGCTCAAAGACCTCATCAAGATCATCAATCCCAAGGCTGACGCACCGGCCATACTAAAGAAGATGGACTTTGAGGCTTTTGCAGAAAGGGATGTCAATCGCGGTTTTTCCGGGGGCGAGGTAAAGCGATCCGAGATGGTCCAGCTCCTGGCGCAGCAGCCTGATTTCGTCATGCTGGATGAGCCGGACTCTGGTGTGGACCTGGAGAACATCAAGCTCATCGGGGAGGCCATAAATTCTCTCACCCAGAAAGACCAGCGTCCCAGTCAAAGGACCAAGTCAGGTGTGATCATCACCCACTTCGGCCATATTCTGGATTACATGAAAGCGGACCGAGCCCATGTCATGCTGGGCGGATCGATCGTCTGCAGCGGCAATCCGGGCGAGATTCTAGAGCAGATCAAAAAAAGCGGATATGAGGGGTGTGCAGGATGCACGTGTCCGGTATAGAAGATAAGGCCCGAAAGGCACGGGATAAGAAGGCCGTGTACGGCACAGATGTGGACCTGGAGAGCTATGAATCAGATGCCAAACCCCAGGAGGCCGTAGACAATGCCGAAGATCTGCCTGGCGTTGTCAAGAAGGCGGCCCTGGATGTGGGCGTGAAGCTGGATGGCGAATCTTCAGGCTCTTTTGTTCAGATGGACCAGACTCCTGTGATAGCCAAGTCTCTCTACGAGGGTGTGGAGATCATGGACATGGCCTCCGCTCTGGAGAAGTACGACTTTTTGCAGGACTACTGGTGGAAGCTGGTGGCACCGGATGCCGACAAGTATACAGCGGACGTTGCGGCCTCGCCACCGGCAGGCTACTTCATCCGGGCCAAGAAGGGCATGAAGACCGTATTTCCTGTCAAGAGCTGCCTGTATCTGGGGTCTTCCAACCTCAACCAGCGAGTGCACAACGTCATCATCGCGGAAGAGGGCTCGGAGCTGCATGTCATCACCGGCTGTACTACTCCGGCCCATGTGCAGAGGGGCCTGCACATGGGTGTCTCGGAATTTTTCATCCAGAAGAATGCCAAGGTAAGTTTCACCATGGTGCACAGCTGGGGCAAAGAGGTCGAGGTGCGGCCCAGAACAGGTATCACCATCGCCGAGGGCGGCTCTCTCTCCAATAACTACATCCTTCTAAAGCCGGTCAAGACCATTCAGACCTTCCCCACGGCCACGCTGGCCGGCCGCGGGGCGGTGGCCAGCTTCAACACCGTCATCTACTCCACCATGGGAAATATCGACGTGGGAAGCAATGTCAACCTCAATGCGCCCGAGACCAGCGCAGAGTCCATCTCTCGCGTGGTCAGTGTGGGCGGCGAAGTAATTGCCAGGGGCAGAATGACCGGTAGAGTTCCTGGCGCACGCGCCCATCTGGAGTGCGTCGGCCTTCTGCTATCGGACAAGGGCAGAATCTACTCCATACCGGAGCTGGACGGCCAGAGCCGGGATCTGGATATGTCCCATGAAGCGGCAGTGGGCCGCATCTCCGAGGAGGAGCTGGAATACCTCATGTCCCGCGGCCTATCATCCGAGGAAGCCACCAGCGTTATCGTAAGGGGCTTTTTGGATGTGGAGATCAAGGGGCTGCCTGATGATCTGAAGCAGGAGATCAAGAACATCACCCAAAGAGAGGATCTGAAGGGAGCACCGTAAGCTTCCTATGATCCTTTTTTTAAAAAATTAGCAGGGGGCAAGCCAAATGAAGCTGGACCGCATTGAAGTAACGGGTTTTAAATCAATTCGTAAGCTCGAATTGGATTTAAGCTCACTGAATGTACTAATCGGCGCTAACGGTGCGGGCAAAAGCAACTTTATCGCTCTATTTGAACTGCTAAATCATGTTGTTGAGGGGAAATTTCAGTCTTTCGTAGCCAAAGCTGGTGGTGCAGAATCTTTTCTATATTATGGACAAAAGATAACTGAGAATATTTCCGTCAAACTTGATTTTGGTCAAAATGCATACGAATGTACTTGGTTACCTACTGTTAATGATGAATTATTCTTTGATGAAGAGGTTTGTTCCTTAGATGCCTATGGACATACCAAAAAAAATTATATGGGGTCAGGACATAAAGAGAGTAAACTCGCAATAAGATCCAAATATGGCACAATCAATAATCCTACAAATATAGAAGCATATGTGCTCGATAGCCTCAAAAGCTGGAAAGTTTATCATTTTCATGATACAAGCGAATCTGCACCGGTTAAAAAATCAAGGGATATATATGATAATATATATTTGAGACATGACGCCAGCAATCTAGCAGCATTTCTTTACATGCTTCAGCGCACAAAAAAAGAACATTACTCAGCAATCCGAGATACAGTACGCTTGGTAACCCCCTTCTTTGATGATTTCCTCTTGCGTCCACATCCTGAAAATGAGAATATGATTCGTTTGGAGTGGCGAGAAAAGGGATCTGATTTTCCCTTTCAAGCTTATCACTTATCTGACGGTATGCTACGCTTTATCTGCCTTTCTACTCTTTTGTTGCAACCGCAATTGCCTTCAACGATTCTGATCGATGAGCCGGAATTAGGCCTTCACCCTTATGCCATTGTTGTCCTGGCTTCTTTGATGCTGAGTGCAGCAGAAAGAACACAGCTCATCGTATCAACCCAATCCGTCTCATTAGTTAACCAGTTTGATGCTGAAAACTTGCTCGTCGTGGAGAGAGAAGAAAATGACAATAAGTATGAAACCGTTATTAGTCGCGTTGATTCACCACGATTATCCTCATGGTTAGAAGAATATTCTCTTGGTGAGCTTTGGGAAAAAAATGTCCTCGGGGGGAGACCTCAATAAATGAATTCTGCAATTCGAGTGAATTTCATTGTGGAGGGACAAACTGAGGAGACATTTGTTCGAAGGATTCTCGCGGAATCCTTGGCTCAATGTGGCGTGTATGTCGGAGGAGCACGATGTGTAGAGACCGGAAGAAAGCCAAGAAAGGGACTGAATATCAGAAAACCGGGGAAGCAGGAAACCATCTTTCGTGGCGGAATGCCATCATATGAAAAGATTAAACGCGACATACATCGGTGGCTTGATGAAGATAGTAAGGCTTATCTTACAACTATGTTTGACCTGTATGAATTATCATATGATTTTCCAAATTATGAAGCCGCATTGAAAACACAAGATCCTTATTTAAAAATAAAAATTCTTAAAGATGCATTAAAATCTGAAATTTCCAATTCGCGTTTTGTTCCATACATACAACTTCATGAGTTCGAAGGATTGCTATTTAGTGACGTGGGCGTTATTGATAAAGTTCTCAAGCCGTATAATGAAGGTTCCAGTCTCGAGGAATTAAGGCGCATTCGTGAGCAATTTAAAACGCCGGAAGAAATAAACGATGGAAAAGAGACGGCGCCTTCAAAACGGATACTTCATTTGTTTAAATCGTACCAAAAAGTAACGAATGGGTATCAGATAGCTCAAGAAATCGGTATAGACGTCATAAGAAACGAATGTCCACACTTCAACGAGTGGCAGGTAAATCTTGGAAGACTAGCGATTTATAGGTGAAACACGGCGGTCCTCACTTGTGTATGGAATGAATAATAATACTAGTTAAAATATTAACGTAATTGGAATTAGCTAATCACCGATTATCGTTGAGGTTGCTTATTGTGAAGTCGTCGGAAGTATTCCATATCCTCAAATATTCCTTTCAAGAGTGGCTCAAAGACGATGCCTCGCTCCTGGCCGCGGCTCTAGCCTACTACGGCCTCTTCTCCTTAGTGCCACTACTTATATTAACATTAATATTTATAAACGCTATGTCCCAGCATGGCTTTCTCGACGGCCAGGTGGTGGCCACCTCTCAGGATCTGGTGGGCCAGCAGATGCCAAGAGTGGCAGGCGAGCTGATCGGCCAGGCTTCCAATCAGGCCGCATCCTTTCGCTTTACTCTGCTCAGCGTTGGTCTCCTGCTTTTTGGCGCTGCCGGTCTCTTCGTTCATACCAGGAGGGCCTTTCACATCATCTGGAAGATCCCGGACAATGTTGTCCCGTTAATGAATACAATCCTCTCTTACCTGCGCTCATACCTGCTCATCGCCCTGGTCGCCTTTATGCTCCTGGTGACATCCATCTTCACCGCCCTTCTCCTGCCGGCAGGAAGGCAGATCGAGGAGTTTTTGCCCATTCACCTGGGGCTGCTTCGGATGCTCACGTTCCTGGTCTCCTTCTCGTTTGTGACTCTGCTCTTTGCCGCTACCTACAAGACCCTGATCGAAGTGAAACTGGCCTGGCGAGAGGTGCTCCCTGGCTCAGCCCTGGCGGCTCTTCTGTTCGCGGCAGGAAACTTCTGCATCGAGGCCTATGTGGGGTTGGTGAACATCGGCTCAGCCTACGGGGCAGCAGGATCTCTGGTAATATTTCTCTTCTGGATCTACTATTCAGCCCAGATATTCCTCTTCGGGGCTGAGGTGATCAAGGTGCAGAAAAAGGCGAAGGAGAAGGAAAATGGGCAGCATGCAGAACCGTGAAAAAATATTATCTACCTAAGTGATCAGCCAGTTTTCTTCTTTTGCCCGTAGTCCTCTCTTATGGCCCTGGCCATCTCCTCGTCCGCCTCAATAATCAAGGCTCCTATATAGTCGCAGTTCTTGCAATGGTAGATCTTGCCGGTGTAGCCGCCTGCTTCTAAATAGAGTTCAGAGCTGCCGCAGACCGGACAGATCTCCAGAATCTTTTCTGGTTTCATGATGATGTAGTGGCAGCTTCCAGAAGTTGAATCCTTTGCCTAGATTTGATATAGATGAATAACCTTATGGGCATGCAGAATTATATATCTGCATTTAATTAAGGCACTGCAGTAGATGCCGTGCTCGCTGGCGCAATGGAGGGAAGAGACTTGACCCGGTCGACTTCAAAGGGAACATGCAGCTTTTGTGCAAGAAGCTATGCCAAATCGGCCATATCCAGGCATTTGCAGGCCTGCCAGGCCAGAAAAGAGGAGAACGATGCACTGACAGAGAAAGGCTCTGGCAAAGGGCGGGCTCGGACCATCTTTCATCTAAAGGTGGAGGGGCTCTACCAGCCCATGTACTGGCTGCATATCGAGATTTCTGCCAAGGCCACCTTAGAGGATTTGGACCGATTTTTGAGAGCGGTCTGGCTGGAGTGCTGCGGCCACCTGAGCAGCTTTGAGATTGCAGGCGAGTCTTTCATCTCTGAAAAGATTGAGCCCGGAGATCGAAGCATGAGTGTCGCCCTGGAAAAAGTTATGGCTCCGGGCATGAAGTTCGAGTACATCTACGACTTTGGAACATCAACCGAGCTGCTAATCACGGTGATATCTGCCAGGAAGGGCATCGCTCAAGATAAGGATGCTGTTCGCATCATGGCCAGAAACGAGCCCCCTGAGATCAAATGCGATGTTTGCGGCAAGCCGGCCACCGGGGTGTGCTGTGTGTGCAGCGACGAGGACGCTGGCCGGGTGTGCGAGGAATGCGGGAAGAAGCATGAATGTGGAGAAGATATGCTTCTGCCCGTGGTCAATTCTCCAAGAGTCGGAATGTGCGATTATACCGGAGGCTGTTATGATTAGAATAGCCTCATCAGCTCTTCGGCTATGATCCTGTAGCCCGCCTCGTTGGGATGGTCAATCCCCGGCAGGATCAGCGATCCCAGAGGCGTGCCCGCGTGAACGTGCCGCATCCAGGCCCCGTAGACATCCACAAATCCGACATCCATCTCTTTAGCCACCCTTTCCACGGCCTGATAGTAATCCAAAACCAGTCTGTCATAAGGCGGCGTCTCCAGGGGTTGGGAGGATAATAGGAGTATCTCCGAGTTGGGGCCCGCGCGGATGCGCCGCACCATCTCCACGAAGTTCATCTCGAACTCTTCCAATCCCAGGTCGAGCACGCAATCGTTGATGCCGAAGTTTATGGTGACCAGGTCCGGCTCGTAGGAGAGGGCCGCAAAGTCAAGCCGGGCCAGGCCGTCCATGCTCGTGTCTCCGGAGATGCCGGAGTTGATCATTTCCACTCTCGCGTCGGGATACTTTTCTGCCAGCAATGCTTTCCAAAAGGAGGGAAAGCCGCGCCGCACGGCAAATCCGGCGGTGATGGAGTCGCCAAAGGTCACAATGGTAACATTGCAGCCGCTTTCCAGGTCTCTCCTCGTCTTTTCCACAAATCTCTTCTGCCCTTCGTCCATAGATGAGAATCCTTCAGCCAACTATTGGAGCTTTGCTCTTTCCTGCCGCCTTTACCGCCGCCTTCATATCGCGGACCAACTGCTCCAGCTGCTCTATCTCGCCGCGGGCAATCAGGTCCACGCAGACCGAGCCCACGATAGCTGCATCTGCTCCGGCGGCGATCACTTCCGCCGCCTGGGCGGGAGTGGAGATACCAAAGCCTACCGCTTTGGGCTTGTCCCCCGGCACGCGAGCGATGAGGTCGCGCGTGCCCTGCAGGATATCGCTTTGTGCACCCGTCACGCCCGTTCGGGCCACCAGATAAAGAAAGCCCGCCGTCTCCTCTTCGATCATCTTCAGGCGCTCTTGTGGGGTATTGGGCGCAGCCAGGAAGATAAGGTCCACTTCGGAATGGGCGCAGGCCTCCTGGAGAGGTCCTGCCTCTTCCGGTGGTAGATCTGGCACAATCATGCCCGTGATGCCACAGCGGGCACAGTCCTTCGCAAACCTGTTCAGGCCGCGGGCATAAATCATGTTGTAGTAGCCCATGAAGACCTTGGGTATGGCGACGTTCGCCTGCGCTGCCACCTGGAAATAGACATCCGTGTTCATACCGGCGGCAATGGCCCTTTGTGCTGCCGCCTGGATGGTCGGGCCGTCCGCAATAGGATCGGAGTGTGGCAGCCCCAGCTCAATAATATCCGCCCCGGCTGCCGCCAGTCTCCGCACCAGGTCGGGCGTTGCCGCCGGCGTCGGGTCCCCGGCGCAGATGTAAACAATGAGCAGGGGCGCTGCCCTAAATGCTTCAGAGATTTTCATAGTCCATCACCGTTGCCAGATCCTTGTCGCCCCGACCGGAGATGTTGATGATGGCCAGATCTCCCAGGGCCTCCGGCTCCTGCAGAGCATAGCCCACGGCGTGCGCCGACTCCAGAGCCGGGATGATGCCTTCCAGTCGCGAGAGGGCGTGAAATCCTCGCATGGCCGTCTTATCATCCGCGATCTTGGTCAGCACGCGCCCTTTCTCAGCCAGGAAGGCCAGCTCCGGGCCCACGCCTGGATAGTCCAGACCTGCTGCCACGGAATAGGACTCCAGAATCTGGCCGTAGGAGTCCTGCAGGATCTTGGTAAGAGCGCCGTGCAAAACACCGTCTGTGCCGAAGCCGAGACTGGCACCATGGTCCGCAATTCTATCTGTCTTGCCAAGGCCTCGCCCGCCCGCCTCCACAGCCAGGAGGCGCACCTCCTCGTCCTGCAGGAATGGGGCGAAGATGCCCATGGCATTGCTGCCTCCGCCCACGCAGGCCGTGATGCTGTCCGGCAGACGGCCCTCTGCCTGCAGGATCTGCATTCTCGCCTCATGTCCTATGACGCTCTGAAAGTCGCGCACCATGCTGGGAAAAGGATGAGCCCCTGCCGCCGTGCCCAGCAAATAGTGAGTGTTTTCAAAACTGGAGGCCCAGTCTCGCATGGCCTCGTTGATGGCGTCTTTCAAAGTTCGCGAGCCGGAGCGCACGGGTATGACCTCTGCACCCATGAGCTGCATGCGGTAGACATTCATCTTCTGCCGCTCGATGTCCACCTCGCCCATATAGACCTGGGTTTCAAATCCCAGATTGGCTCCCACGATGGCCGTGGCTACGCCGTGCTGGCCGGCTCCCGTCTCGGCGATGAGCCGGGTCTTGCCCATCTTCTTGGCCACCAGCGCCTGGCCCAGGGTATTGTTGAGCTTATGCGCTCCTCCGTGCACCAGGTCCTCTCTCTTCAGGTAGACCTTGCGGCCTAGCTCCCTGCTGAGGTTCCTGGCATAGTAGAGGGGAGTCGGCCTTCCGGCAAAGGTTTTCAAAGCCAGGTTCAGCTCCTCTTTGAATTCATCGCTCTTCATTAGGCGCTGGTAAGCTTGCGCCAGCTCCACCAGAGGTTGCACCAGCGTTTCGGGCACAAAGAGGCCGCCGTACTTGCCGAACTTGACTGCGGCTTTTTCGGATATCAGACTATGCAAAGGATCACCGGCTTGTATATGCTTCAAATGTACTAATTAATACTATGATGTATGAAAAAGTACATCCTTTGTTGTATTTAAACGTTATCGCCACATCTGCTTTGCACCTAAAAGGCCTCTTCGGCCCGACTTTGGGTGCAAGAGTGCTGGGATAGCCAGTCCGGTCATGGATGCCATGGCATCGGTATTTATTGGCGGCACTCTCCCACAGAGCAAAAAAGATTTACCCTTTGCCATTCTTACCTGCCTTCTATGAGATCACTTATACTATTATCCATGGCTATTTTGCTATGCAGCTCTGGAGCGCTCGGCCAGACGAACAATATATCTTTCGATGAACTGATGGCATCAGCTTTGCAGTCTCTGGTGGTCGACTCCTCTGCCAAGCTGGAGTCCTATCGCTTTTCCATGGAGATGGAACAGAAGATGGATCTGGTCAACCTATCCTCGGGCGACACCCAAAAGCTCAGCACGCGCTCTTTCGGCTATGGCATGGCCAACATGACCGATCGTGCTCTAAAGCTTTCCATGGCCGCCCTCACCTATGCAAAGGGCGATGAGGACAACTCCAGTGCCATGGCCTTGGAGGAGTATCTTATCAACGACACTCTCTACCTCAAAGTGGATGGAAACTGGACGGCCATGAAGATGCCCGGCGTGGCTGATACCTGGTCCCAGCAGAACACAATGACCCAGCAGCTCAAGATGTTCAATCAGTCTCGCCTCTCCCTGATTGGCTCGGAAGTGGTGGAGGGAGTGGACTGCTACAAGGTCCGGGCGGAGATGGATATGAGCACAATGGCCGATCAGCTCTCCGGAGAGGTGACATCTATTGTGCCTATGCCGAGCATGAACTATACCGAACTCTTCCGCAATATGAGATTGGACGTCTACTACTGGATCACCAAAGATACTCATCTTCTCAAGAAGACGGATGTATTGCAGATATTCACCGTGACCCCCCAGTCTTTAGGCCTGAATGCCAACGAATCCGAGAACCAGGAAATGAGAATAAATGCTGAGGTCTCCATGATCTTTGAGGGCTTCAATGAGAGCGTAAATATCAAGCTTCCTGCGGAGGCCAGGAAGGCCCAGCTCTTCCCCATGGGTCTAATGGTCTCCACACAAGCAGTTCCCGTTGTCCCGGTCGGCAATGAAACGATGGTAAATGAAACACAGCTGAAAGAGACGGTGCTCAATCTCAATGAAACAATGCAGGAAAATAGTACCACTCAGGCCCCCGTGACGGCCTGAAGCACATATTTTTTTATTTTTAATCTTAAGTGCGAATCTGGAAAAGGCATCACACTGTTCACTTTCGCCAGGCCAGCAGGAGCATGCCCATAGCAAGGAATGCGGGCAGCGCTCCCATGCCGGGTGATTGCTGTGCCGTCTCGTTCTCTGTCTCGTTTTCGAAAAGATCGTCATCTAGATGAGTCTTCTTGGTGCTCTTGACAATTGCGGGCACGCTTGCGATTCCGGCCACCTTGGCCGCATCCCCTATGAGGGAGTGTGATACGGATGATGAGACGCTTTTGCTGTAGGAGCCGCTTGATTTCCCTCCGCTTCTGCCGCTCGACTTGGCATCTATAGCCGCTACGCTTACCAGAAAAAGCACTGGCCGCAATACAAAAATAACCTTCAGCTTCGTTTCTATTTCACTTTGGAAATTGCCATCATTATCATATTCAATGCCCCAGATGGCCGCCCGAGCTGCTCTCGATCGGCCCGGCATCCTCGTAGCCCTGCCTCTGGCCCGTGCCGGCCAGGCGGGTGAGCATCTCGGGATGGAAGAGCAGGCGTACAGCATTCAGAGCATGCTCCTCGGCGCGCCTTTGCGCGAGAAATGCCAGGGTGCGCTCATCAGGGGCCTCGTCCTCATGCACGAAGACCTCGATGATGTGCTTGTTGGTCATAAGCTGGGCGGCGATCAGGCCGGTTGATGCCTCGTGGGCGCACATCTTATCCTTCTCCGCTGGCCCTGGCATTCCCAGAGCCATGACGATGTCGCACCGCTCCTCTTCCAGGAGCTTTTTGGCGGCCACGGGCAGGTCCTTGATGCCGGGAACGGTGTAGCGGATGATCTCCATAGAGGCTTCCTTCTTGATGGCGCTGATGGCCGCGCGGGCCATATCCACGCGGGCAAATGTGGTGTCGGCGATGCCGATGCGTTTCATTTTTTTTACCTCAAATTATCGTTTTGTTGGATTTGGATGCTCAATAATGAACTTAGCAGATCCCTGAAAAGTTGATACTCCTCATGATCCGGATCTTGGATATGGTCAATATTGAAAAAACGGGTGGTTGTAGGAGATTCTCGTCTTGCATGCGCATAATCCAAATCAACTTTGAGCATCGTCCAAAACTCAAAGAAATTTTGTCCCTTGGCCTTCTGGTGGCTCTTCTCGGCTTCTCCTATTCGATTATGTATGTTTGATTTATCTTTGCCGCCCTTTATCTCAATGGAGACCAATGGTCTACTTGTTGAGCCGATTTTCTCAATAATGCTAATATCTGGATCACTTGAGAATTCAATAGTTACAATGCGGTTAGAATCGTTCTCAATTATCAGTGCTCTATTTGTTTCGTTTTTCAGATATGGTGAAACAAGACTTTTAAGCAATTTGAAGATCTTATCTGTTGCATTTTTCCCAAATTCGGTATTTAGTCCGCCCCGGAGTTGCGGTCCCAATGTCAGTATTTGTAGATCGCGAATTGTGGTCAACGATAAATCATCGATATCACCAATCATAATCTCTGCAGTTCCTATAAGGCTGATGCATAATGGTTCAATCTGCGGTCTTATCATTTGAGAGATTATTCCTTGCTCCTCCAGGCGCTTGAATGCGCCGAACGGGCCTTTATTATAAAATTCTTTTTGCGAAATTCCTAAGAGCAAGCGATAGTATCCGAGCAGTTTAGGATTGTTCTCCATGATGCACGGAACTGGGAAAAATAGCTCACCTCGAAGGCCATATGAAGCGACCTTTTTGATCGACTCATGATTTACATAATCTGCCAGCTGCTTATCAATATCTGGGATCGAGAGGTGCTTAACCGTTTCGCTTAGTGCTTGATACAGGTATTGATCATTTATTGATTTTAACTTATGGTAAAAAGTGATTTGCAGGTCCGGTTTGAGTACGGGCAGCAAGGGTTGTTTCATGTATTAATTGCCTTTTACTATCCTTTTGCGTGCTATTTCAACATATTCGGGCTTCAATTCAATTCCAACAAATCTTCGATTTAGCTCAAGACATACAACCCCTACGGTTCCTGAACCGAAAAATGGATCCAGCACAATGTCATTTTCGTTTGCACTCGCCAGTATACATGGCCTTACCAGTTCCTTGGGAAATGATGCAAAGTGCGCATAATGGTAGGGTTCAGTATTTATGGACCAAACGGTGCGACGGTTGCGAAGGCCGTTCTTGGACTTGGAAGGTTCAACAAGCTCATCGTAAACATAATTGTATTTCTCCGATTTGGAGAGGAGAAACATATACTCATGGCAGCGTGTGGGCCGGTCTTTGACGGATTCCGGTTGGCAGTTCGGCTTATGCCAGATGATATCCGAGCGCAAATACCATCCATCTGATTGCAGGGCAAAAGCCAGTCTCCAAGGGATGCCTATCAGATCTTTGGGTTTCAATCCCTGGGGGGTCGGAGGCCTATAGCTCATGGCTCGGGCGGGATTCTTCTTGTCTGCGTCTCGCCAGGCGCGGTTGCCGCTGGTGTATGAATCACCAATATTGAGCCACAGAGTACCGTCTTCAGTAAGAGTCCGCTTGACCTCTCTGAATACCAGCACTAAATTTTCTATATAATCCTGCATCTCGGGTTCCGCACCGATTTGATGAGGCTCTCCGTAGTCTCTGAGGCCCCAATAAGGAGGACTTGTAACGCAACATCTAAAGTAATTTTCTTTAAATTTCCTGAGGTTTTCTAATGCATCGCCCCGGATGATCAATGAGTCAAATTCTTGATTGGAATAGTTTGATGTTAGGGTTACCTTCTGTGATGCGGGAAACCTTGGGCCGATGCGGGGCATCGATGTTATGCATACGTCGTCTTCTATTATCTGGCACATATTGATCTGCTGCAATCCTCTGGTATCATGGCCTTGAGCGGTATGGTTTATGAATATGCCTGTACCTGGTATATATTTATTTTCAAATTGTTAGAATTATTAGAAAAGTTCCTAGGCTTATCGGTCTCCTCGCAAAACAAAACCAGCTACCGCTAAGGTAGCTTCAACCGATACAGTTAATAAGGGGGAATTAGTTTGCTGGTGGCTTGTGGCCTGGGGCGGCTTTCAATACAATCTCCCTTCCTTTACCTTTTGCCGCCTCGGGCCCTTCCTCCTTTCCATCCGACAATAAGGACGAATAGGATACTGGGGCATATGGCAATTCTTTGCAGATTAATTTTTCGGATAAGCCCTTTGTCGCCAGAAAAGATCCGGGCAATTCCTGTAGAATTTTTGCTTCTCAAAAACGTCATCCGCAGTACTTGCACCCCGGCACCGTCTCACCGTTGCCCAGGTAGAGCACCTGGCTTTTGCTGCCGTAGCGAAAGACAGTGACGCCCTTGCAGCCAGAATCGTAAGCCAGATTGTATACTTTTAAAACATCGCTCACTGTGGCGCTCCCGGGCAGGTTAACCGTCTTGGAGACGGCGTTGTCCGTATGCTTTTGGAAGGCGGCCTGAATGCGGACGTGCTGCTCGGGCGGGATGTCCAGAGCCGTGACAAATAAGTCCTTCAAATCCTGGGGCACACCCGCCATATCAGCTGCCGAGCCTTTCCTGGCCAGCTCCGCTTTCAGCTCAGGAGTGTAGATGCCGCGCGCGGCGGCTGCGCCCTCAAAGAGGGGCGAAATCTCCAAAAGGCGCGCGCCCTCCAGCACGCGGCGCACAAAGGCGACGGCAAAGAGCGGCTCGATGCCGCTGCTCGTCCCCGCGATGATGCTGATGGTGCCCGTGGGGGCCACGGTGGTCACAGTGGCGTTTCTCATGGCGCTCCAACTCTTGAGTTGGGACTGTTCGAAGAGCGGAAAAGAGCCGCGCTCTTCGCCCAACTGCGCTGACGCCTCGCGCGCCTCACGGGAGATGAATTTCATTACCTCTTCCGCCATGCGCACGGCTTGCAGGGAGTTGTAGGAGATATTCATCAGAATCAGCATCTCGGCAAAGCCCATTACCCCCAGGCCGATCTTGCGCGACAGGAGGGAAGCCTCTTCAATCTGCTCCAGGGGAAAGCGGTTGACGTCAATGACATCATCTAAGAAGCGCACGGCCAGCGAGACCAGTTCAGCCAGTCGTTCCCAGTTCAGCTCCCCCTTCTCCACCATTTTTGCGAGGTTGATTGACCCCAGGTTGCAGGACTCATAGGGCAGTAGGGGCTGCTCGCCGCAGGGATTGGTGGTCTCAATTTTGCCTGGCAGGGGGTGTGCGGCATTAATCCTGTCTATGAAGATCATGCCCGGATCTCCACCCCGCCAGGCGGAGTTGGCGATGAGGCTCATGGTTTCCTGAGCGTTGATCTGTCCCTGGGCAATGCCCGTTCGCGGATTGATCAGCTCGATCAGGCCGCCCTGCCGCGCCGCGCGCATGAACTCGTCCGTTGCCGCCACAGAGATGTTGAAGTTCTCCAAAAATCCCGGCTTCCCCTTGGCTTCGATGAACTCCAGGATATCGGGGTGATCGACTCGAAGGGTGCCCATGTTCGCGCCCCTGCGCCGGCCTCCCTGCTTGATAACATCAGTGGCCGCATCGAATATGCCCATGAAGGATACCGGGCCGCTGGCCACTCCTCCAGTAGCACGCACCACATCGTTCTTGGGGCGCAGTCGGGAGAAGGAGAAGCCCGTGCCTCCTCCGCTCTGGTGGATGAGGGCCATGTTCTTGAGTGCTTCGAAGATGCCCGGCAGCGAGTCCTCCACTGGCAGGACGAAACAGGCAGACAGCTGTCCGAGAGGAAGGCCGGCATTCATGAGCGTGGGAGAGTTGGGCAAAAAGTCCAATTCCCGCATCATCTTCAGAAAACGGCCCCGAAAATTTCCAGCATCTCCTCCATACTTCTCCTCGGCCCGCGAGACATGAGAGGCCACGCGGGCAAACATTTCCCCCGGCGTCTCTGCTACCAGGCCTCGCTCGTCGCGAAGCAGATATCTCTTCTTGAGAACTGTAGCAGCATTGACGGAGAGCTTAAGGTCGTCCGCCACGCCGAGATAGCTTTTCGCTTCCCGGATCTCGGATCTCTTCTGGCGGTAGAGAATGTAGGCTTTGGCGACATCACTGTAGCCGGAGTCGATGAGCACTCTCTCCACAATGTCCTGAATTTCTTCTACACCCGCAATTAAGTCCGAAAATCGCAGCTCAGCCTCTTCGACCACCTTCTTGGCCAGATTGGCGGGCGCTCTGTCCTCCTCCTGGCCAACTGCGATAAAGGCCTTGGCAATGGCTGTCGCAATCTTCTCCGGGTCGAATTTCACTATCCTGCCATCGCGTTTTCTAATGCTCTTGATCATTGCAACGCTCTGCTATTGTTATCATCCAGAATCGATATAAACATACATGTCAGAATAGAGTTGGTTAATATTCACGAGGTTCCTCAAAATGAAGATCGCAATCTCAGGAAAAGGCGGTGTGGGTAAGACCACCCTGGCTGGCACCCTGGCCAGACTCTTTGCCCGCGACGGCTACAATGTCCTGGCCATAGATGCCGATCCCAGCATGAATCTGGGCTCAGCTTTGGGAATATCGACTCTGCCCAAGCCCGTCACCGAGCACAAAGACTTGGTTCAGGAGCGGGCGGGCATGCCCGGCGGCATGTTCAAGATGAATCCCAAGGTCGACGACGTGGTGGCCATGTGCGGCTGCACCGGGCCAGATAATGTCAAGCTGGTGGTCATGGGCACCATCGATTCCGGCGGCTCGGGCTGTATGTGTCCCGCCAATGCCTTCGTCAAAGCTCTCATCAGGCACGTGATCGTACGGGAAAAGGATCTGGTGATCATGGACATGGAAGCGGGCATCGAGCACTTAGGCAGAGCCACTGCTCGCGGCGTTGACGCCATGATCGCCGTGGTGGAGCCGGGCATGAGATCCATTGAGACTGTGGAGAGGATAATGCATCTGGGCAAGGAGATCGGCATCACCAGGTACTTCGCCGTCATAAACAAGGCAGACGATCCAGGGCCCGTGGCCGAGAAGCTGGCGCAAATGGGCATACCGGTCCTGGGAACCATTCCCTTTGACAAATGCCTGGTAGAAGCGGACCTGGCTGGCAAGCCGCCCATCGATGTGGACTGCCCGGCGATAGAGTCCATACGAAAGATAAAGACTAAATTAGAAGAGATGTTCGGCGAAAAAAAGTTGTAAGCAGGCCTAGAAGGTCATGCCGCCTGCTTTTATTCCCTCTTTTACAATCGATCCGATTACCTTTGCGCCCGGCCCCATGATGCGGCATGCCTTTTGGGCCTCTTCTTCGGCAACTACTACCACAAAGCCCATTCCCATGTTGAATGTGCGGTACATCTCAGCCTCATCCACATTGCCCAGTTCCTGCAGGAATCGGAATATGGGCTGCGGCTCCAGGGGATCGGTGATCTCAAAGCCCAATGTGGAGATGCGGCGAAGCTTAAGAAGGCCCGAGCCGGTGATGTGGGCGAGGCCATGCACATCGCACTCATGCACCAGTTTCACGATCTCGGGGTAGATCCGCGTGGGTGTGAGCAGCTCCTCACCAATGGTATTTTTCCCGTCTGGCATCCGGTCGAAGTAGGTATATTTGGACTCGGCGATGATACGCCGGGCTAAAGTGTAGCCGTTGCTGTGCAAGCCGCTGCCGGGCACGCCCACCAGCGTGTCACCCTTCTGAATCTTCTCGCCGGTGACAACCCGGTCCTTGTCCACGACACCGATGGCGGTGCCTGCCAGATCGAAGCCCCGAATGATCTCTGGCAAGGACGCTGTCTCTCCTCCCACGATGGTCATATTGGAGATCTCGGCCCCGCGGGCCAGACCTATGGCAATTTGCGCCGCCCTCTCCGGGTCCACCTTTTCTACGGCCAGATAGTCCACAAAGGCGATGGGCTCGGCACCGATGGCATAAAGGTCGTTGACATTCATGGCGATGCAGTCGATTCCTATCGTATCCCACTTGGAAATCGCATTGGCAATGAGGACCTTGGACCCCACACCATCCGTGGTCATGGCCAGGGCAAAGCTTCCCATATCTAGAAGTCCGGCGTAGTGGCCGATTTCAGTCATGGGCGCTCCGAAGCCCTTTCGTTTTGTCGTCAGCACGGCCTTCATAGCATCAATCGATCTGTTCTCCTGGTGAATATCCACGCCTGCTTCTGCGTACGTCAGTCTCCTCATGTTTCTCCTCCCAGGCAAAACTCGCGGTGCAGCTCTTTTACGGCCTGCTCGGCGTCCTTGGAGGCGACCACGAAGGATATGTTAAGCTGACCCGATGCCTGGCTGATCATGACCACATTTATCTTGGCCGCGCCCATGGCCTTAAAGACGTGCGCGGCAACGCCTGGGGTGCCTGCCATTCCGGCGCCCACTACCGCCACTGCGCTCACATCATGATCGTGCGAGATCTCCTTGACCAGATCTCTGGGAAACTCTGCTCGCAGGGCGTCCTCCGCCTTCTCCACCTGCCGCTCCTCAATGACCATGGAGATATTGGCCTCCGAGGATCCCTGGCTGATCATGACGATATTGATGCCCGCCTTGGCCAGGGCGGAAAAAGCGCGGGCTGCGACGCCAAGCGTTCCGATCATGCCTGCGCCGGAAATGTTGAGCAGGGCCACATTCTTGTGCAGCGTAACTGCCTTTATCACATCTGCTTTGGGTACATCGTCATGCACTATCAGAGTGCCGGGAATATCGGGATCGAAGGTACATTTGACTCGCACTGGAATGCCCTTTCGGATGGCAGGCTCAATGGAGCGGGGGTGCAGGACCTTGGCCCCGAAGTTGGACAGCTCCATAGCCTCCCGATAAGAGATGGTGGGGATGGACCTGGCCTCTGGTACGATCTTGGGATCGGTAGTCATGATGCCATATGTCTCCTTCCAGAACCAGATCTCATCGGCATCAATGGCTGCCCCGATGAGCGAGGCGGACAGATCAGAGCCGCCACGCCCTAATGTGGTGATAGTGCCCTTTTCGTCCTTGGCGATGAAGCCAGTAACTACGGGAACACCCTTAATCGGCAAGAGACTTTTGGGAATCAAATTGTAGGTCTTCTCCAGGGGCCTGCTGTCGCCATAGTTGCTGTCAGTGATGATTCCGGCCTCTGAGCCAGTATAGTGCTGGGAGGGTATGCCCATGTCTCTTAAGACTCCTGCCAGAATGGGGGCGGCCAGTTGCTCGCCATAGCTGGATATATAATCCAAAGAGCGTGCTGTAAGCTCACCCAGGTAGCAGATGCCGATGTAGGCTTTCTCGAGCTCAGACAGCTTAATAGATATCGTCTCACTGATCTCTTTGGCTATTTGAGGATCTTTTATGGCATCAGTTATGGCCTGATTGTGTCTATCCGTAAGCTTCTCCATAAAATCGATCACTTCTGAGACATTCCCCTCCTTTGCTGCTTTTCTGGCACAGGCCAAAAGGTCGTCAGTGACGCCTTGCAGGGCGGAAGTAACCAATACTATCTCATTGTCGCGGTTGAAGTGTAAGACAAGATCTCCCACATGCCGCAATCTGTTTCCGTCAGCAACGGAAACACCACCAAACTTCATTACCAAGCGCGCCATCGTAAAAACCGTTGCTCTGCTATCCTCGCAGCGATTTAAGCTTTATCCATAATTATAATTTCGCGCCAAATTCGATTTTGAAACCGCCCTGAGAAGGCCGAAGGCTTAAATAGATTGAGTCCGAGGAATCTGAGTCCTAGTCTGGATTTAACCTTTATCTTAAACTTCGCGAGGCGTATTATGGGCAAGAGGAAGAAAATAGCAGAACGTGTAACGACTCTGATGGATAAGCCTGAGTTTATCCGGAACATCGGAATCGTAGCACATATCGATCACGGCAAGACAACCCTTTCTGATAACCTTCTGGGAGGCGCAGGCATGATCTCCATGGACCTGGCAGGTAAGCAGCTCTTCATGGATTTCGATCCCCTGGAGCAGGCGCGCGGAATTACTATCGATGCGGCCAATGTATCCATGGTTCACGAGATAGATGGCAAGGAATATCTCATCAACATGATTGATACTCCCGGCCACGTGGACTTTGGAGGCGACGTCACTCGGGCCATGCGGGCCGTGGATGGCGCAGTGGTTGTAGTGGATGCGGTTGAGGGCGCCATGCCTCAGACGGAGACCGTGCTGCGACAGGCTCTGAAGGAGGGTGTCAGGCCGGTCCTTTTCGTCAATAAAGTGGACCGCATGATCAATGAGCTGAAAGTTGAGCCGAAGGATATGGCCACGCGTCTGGGCAAGGTCATTGACAATGTCAACAAGCTCATCCAAGGAATGGATGAAGTGAAATATAAGGCCGGCTGGAAGCTAGATGCTGCTAAGGGAAATATTGCCTTTGGTTCAGCTCTCTACAACTGGGCCATCAGCGTGCCCCAGATGAAGAAGACGGGCATCGGCTTTGAGCAGGTCGTCGAATACTGCCGGGCAGGAAAGATGAAGGAACTGGCCGAGAAGGTTCCGCTTTATATCGCCGTAAACGATATGGTCGTCAAGTTCTTGCCTAGCCCCATCGATGCCCAAAAGGAGAGGGTCAAGGTCATCTGGCACGGCGACTGGGATAGCCCCGTGGGAAAAGCCATGGCGACCTGCGATCCCAAGGGTCCTGTTGCTTTCATGATCAACAAGATAAAGGTAGACCCTCATGCTGGCGAAGTGGCCACGGGAAGGCTCTTCTCCGGAACTCTGCATCGAGGCATGGAGCTGTATGTCTCCGGGGTGGTCAATACCAACCGTATTCAGCAGACGGGCATCGTCATGGGTGCGGAGAGGGTCGAGGTAGAGGAGATTCCTGCAGGAAACATCGCGGCAGTCACTGGTCTTCGGGATGCCATCGTGGGCTCTACCGTATCTTCAGAACAGAGCATGACACCGTTTGAGCAGATTAAGCACGTCTCTGAGCCGGTCATGACCGTGGCTGTCGAGGCCAAGAACACCCGAGACCTGCCCAAGGTGGTAGAGGTCTTAAGGCAGATCGCCAAAGAGGATCCAACCCTGCAGGTTACCATCAACGAAGAGACCGGCGAGCACCTTATGGCCGGCATGGGTGAACTGCACCTGGATGTTACTGTAACCAGGCTGCAGCGCGATCGCGGCGTGGAGCTGAAGACGTCGCCACCCATCGTAGTATATCGTGAGTCCGTCGGCGGCAGAGCCGGGCCTGTGGAAGGAAAGTCTCCCAACCACCACAACCGCTTCTACATCGAGTTTGAGCCCCTGGAACTGGGCGTGATCGAGGCCCTGAAAGAAGGCAAGATCAGCATGAAGATGGAGGAGGTAGAGCGCAGGAAGGTTCTCCTCGATAAAGGCATGGAGAAGGATGAGGCAAAGAGCATTGTCGGATACTTCGGCACCAACGTCCTGCTCAACATGACCAAGGGCATTCAGTACCTGAGAGAGACCATGGAGCTCATCTTAGAGGGCTTCGAGGAGGCGCTGAAGAACGGCCCCATCTGCAGGGAACCCGCGCAGGGCATAAAAGCCAAGCTCGTAGATGTAAAGCTGCACGAGGACGCCGTGCACCGCGGCCCCGCTCAGGTCATTCCAGCGGTCAGGCAAGCCGTGCAGGCTGGAATACTTATGGCGGATCCGGTTCTATTGGAGCCCTTCCAGAATGTCTATATACAGGTGCCTCAGGATCAAATGGGTGGAGCTATGTCTGAGATCCAGGGACGCAGGGGCGTTATACTGAACATGGACAGCCAGGGCGATATGATTATCCTTAAATCCAAGATGCCTGTGGCTCAAATGTTCGGATTCTCCGGGGCCATAAGGTCGGCCACCGAAGGTAGAGCTCTCTGGTCCTCGGAGTTCGCCGGCTTTGAGCCCTTGCCTGCCAACCTGCTACAAGATACAGTCAAGCAGATTCGGACCAGAAAGGGCCTGAAGCCAGAGATGCCCAAGCCTTCCGATTACCTGAAGGTTGTTTGAGTGCGACCTTCGAAAAGATTAAACACAAAGGCAGAAATACTGAAAATATTGATAGTGCCAGTTGGAGGAGATAAATTATGGCAGATGCAAAGCCACACCTCAATCTAGCATTCATAGGGCACGTCGACCACGGCAAGTCGACGACCGTAGGCAGATTGATGTTCGAGACGGGGGCTGTAGACCCGCACGTCATTGATGAGTACAAGAAAGAAGCAGCATCCAAGGGAAAGGCGACCTTCGAGTTCGCCTGGGTCATGGATAGCCTGAAGGAAGAGCGCGAGAGAGGCGTTACCATTGATATCGCCCATCACCGCTTCGATACCGCTAAGTTCTACTTTACCGTGGTGGACTGCCCCGGTCACAGGGACTTCGTAAAGAACATGATCACCGGCGCCAGCCAGGCTGATGCCGCCGTGCTGATAGTGGCCGTCCCGGACGGCGTCATGGCTCAGACCAAGGAGCACGTATTCCTTTCCAGGACGCTGGGAGTCAGCCAGCTTATCGTGGGCATGAACAAGATCGATGCCACCACCCCACCCTTCGACGAGAAGAGATTCAACGAGGTCAAGGAAGAGGTAGGCAAGCTGCTCAAGATGGTTGGATTCAAGGTGGAGGATATACCCTTCGTGCCCATTTCCGGCCTGATGGGAGACAACCTTTCCAAGCCCAGTGAAAACCTGAAGTGGTACAAGGGCCCAACCCTGCTGGAAGCCCTGAACAACCTCAAGGTGCCCCAGAAGCCGACCAACCTGCCTCTGCGCGTGCCGGTGCAGGACGTCTACACCATCTCTGGTGTGGGCACTGTGCCCGTGGGCCGCGTCGAAACCGGAGTCATGAGAAAGAACGACAAGATCATCTTCGAGCCCGCCGGAGCTACTGGAGAGGTCAAGTCCATCGAGATGCATCACGAGGAAGTCCCCGAGGCATTCCCCGGAGACAACATCGGATGGAACGTGCGCGGTGTCGCCAAGAACGACATTCGCCGCGGCGACGTCTGCGGATCGGTAGCTAAGCCCCCGACCGTGGCCAGGGAGTTCAAGGCCCAGATCGTAGTGTTGCAGCACCCCAGCGCCATATCGGCAGGATACACACCCGTGTTCCACTGCCATACCGCGCAGATCGCGTGCACCCTCACTGCCATCCTGGCCAAGCTGGACCCAAGGTCCGGAGCGGTCAAGGAAGAGAACCCTGCCTTCATCAAGGCTGGAGATGCTGCCATCATCATGGTTACTCCCTCCAAGCCCATGGTCATTGAACCGGTGAAGGAGATTCCGCAATTGGGAAGATTTGCCATTCGAGATATGGGCACGACCGTCGCGGCCGGCATGTGCATTAGCGTGGTACCACGCTAAATCAAATTTTTTGGTGTAAAACATGCAGAAGGCAAGAATTCGACTTTCCGGCACTAATCCCCTGATGCTGGACGATATTTGCAGCCAGGTAAAGGGGATTGCTCAGAGAACAGGTGTTCACATGGCGGGCCCCATCCCGCTGCCCACCAAAAGGATGGTAGTACCCTGCAGGAAGAGTCCTGATGGCGAGGGAACGGCTACCTGGGATCACTGGGAAATGAGAGTGCACAAGAGGCTCATCGATCTGGATGCAGACGAGCGGGCGCTTCGCCAGCTCATGAGAATCCAGGTTCCCAAGAACGTAAATATTGAGATTGTGCTGGAAAGCTAAATCATTAGGTAGGGTCTGCTTCCCTGGGAAGAGGGCCCGCTAACCTATATATTCTATAATTTTACTCATAATGGACTCGTAGTATAGTCTGGATAGAATAGAGGCCTCCGGAGCCTCGGACCCGGGTTCGAATCCCGGCGGGTCCGTACACTTTTTTAACTCATTGCTTTTGTTTAGATCAATTGTGCCTTGAATGGCCAGGCCAAAGTCCCCGCTTAGCCGCAATGGCGCGGCAAAAGATGTCTCCTTCTCTTTCGGCAGCAAAACCTGGGGCTTCGCATTGGTCTTATTATCCGTATGATTATATGTCTTATCATGGTCCGGCAAGTCTCTGCCCATGATTTAGGTGGATATCTCAGCTATGTGCTGCCTGCATTGTGCCTATCTCGGATATTTCTGCTGCCGCTAAAGTCTCCTGTACTTCGATCTTCTTGAGGATGATGGTTCCATCCCCCAGCTGGTCCACAGCGATCTTGTCTCCTGTCAGCAAATGCAGTCCATATCTGATGGCAAGAGGAAGCTGAATCCTGCCGTTGGCATCAATATTGGTAATCAAACCCATTCACCAGAGACCGATCTTGTTCCTGGTTTATAAAAGACTTATTTTGAGATGAGGTTCATATGAGGGCTAGGAATCAGGGCCGTGCTAGATAATCGCCAAAATTGGACTGCCTTCGCGCCAAGAGCCAATTCAACTAGATTACTCATGAGATGGTGCTTGCTCTGCCATTGTCTGCTTCGCACCATCATTCGTCAGCATTGTCAATAAGATCCTTTTCATGAATAGAAATGGTTGGATGATAAGCAGGGGGCGGAACTTAGCAGTCTATGCCGTCACAGCCCGACTGTTTCTTCTCTTCTACTGGACTCTCTCGGAACTTGATCATCTTCTCCACCTCGAACTTGCCTGTGAAGGACTCATGCACCTTGAGATCCTTGCTGAACATTTTATGCATCCGAGCGTCCGTCTGCCAGGTTCCATTGAATGAATTTTTGGTCTGAATGCCCACAGTGTGCACAGGGCTTGACTTTAGCATCTCTTCTATCTTCTTGGGATCGGTTATGTAGGAGGCAGGATTGGTTGAGGCGAAGTAGCTGCTGCCCTCTCTCTCCATCTCTGTGACCGAGAAGCTCTCCGTGATCTCAGCGCCGATGCCGCCCCAGAAGGCCTTGGAGTTGATATATTTCGCTCCCACCATGGGGGTCTTGCCTGAGTAGGTGAGTTTGTTGCTCTCCCAGAGATTTAGCGGCACAGCTGATCCGTTCTCCATGCCTGGAAGCTTGGCCGCTCTCTGTGCTTCGACGGTTCTGGAGTCCATCTCCAGGTCGCCGTCGCCGTACATGAAATTGTAGTACTCGAGAGCAAGCTGCCTGTCTTTAACCGAAACGCCCACCTCAAAGGTGCCCGTCCCGGTTACCTTCAGCCTGTTGCAAAAATCTCCGTCCTGGATCTGTTCGGTTATGGCCGGTGTGGCAAAGACCGGCTCCAGGCATAAGAGCAACATTAGCAACAACGCTACTGCGATACCCTTCGTCGTTCTACCCCTTACTATCTGCTTATTAGGATCTTCTAGCTAAAAAAGTTATTGTAGCTTACATGGCAAAAGTTTCATCTCATCCCTTGGTCCATCTAGCTTCAAGATGTGCAAAGATCTCGCCGTGGTCATGGATGTGGCAGGAACCATATTGAGGATGTATCGCGTGGCCAAGGACATCGAAAAAGGCGTCATTCGGTTGAATGTGGTTACCTGGGAGCTGATTATGGAGAAGAAAGGTCGCGTCCTGGTTGTCCCTCAGATGGACCCCGCTCTCATATTCTCCTGTCGGCCTGATGATACTCTGGGAATGCTTATCGATGGTCGCGAGCAATTACTGGAGATAAGTTGTGCCAGCAGTCCTATCACCAAAGATGAAGCCGTACGCATTCTAGGTCGTTCTCGAGCCAAGGTTTGCGATCTTGTGGAGGTGTATCGTGAAGTACTGGCCAGGTGTCCCGGTAATTATCATACTGCCGGCATGATTGTTGATGTTGATCTGCAGGAGGTTGTTTATGCGCTCAGCACGGGAGGCTCTCCATTTCCCGGATTGAAGGATGTCCTGGCTTGTCTGAAAAATTGTGGGGCAGATGTCTATGTGGCCTCCGGGGACAGCATGAGAAGCCTTGCTTATCTCAATGAATTGGGCATAGACCTGTCGCGAGTTTATCCTGTCTCCAGCCCAAGGCGGAAAAAAGAGATAATAGTCGATCTGAAGAACCAATACCGCCAAGTGGTAATGGTGGGCGACGGTCTAAACGACCTTTATGCTTTGAGGGCGGCGGACCTGGGCATCTTGACCGTGCAGCAGGACACTCGTCCCACTTTGAAGCTCTTTGAAGCTGCCGATAAGATAATAACGGATATAAAGGAACTGCCTAAACTACTGATGGATAACTGTTAGATTATTTTTCTTGATTCGTGTGTATTTGAAATTCTCCTCTTCCTATATCCTTCTAATTCGGGGGGCGGGTGAATTGACTAGATGATTGGCAGATATTTGCTTAATCGGATAATTCTAGGAAAAGTATATATACTTGGATCGTGAATTCTTACTCGTTAACATTTTAAATTTGCTTCGAAATTAGACCATACTAGAAGATACTAGGAGTAGCCCACAAATGTTCGAAGAGCTTTTAGAGCTATACAAAACAAAGGCCGAAGAGATTGAAAAAAATAGAAAAGAAGCACAAGCCATGCTTTTGCTGGTTTCAGCCATCGAAAAGATATCCAGGGAGCTCGACTCCAAGCAGAGCGATGTAGAGCTCTTAGGCAGGCTGATCGATCAGGTTGATCGCCTCTCCAAAGAGGTATCCGATCTGAAGAGCCAGCTTCGCGCCCGGCAGGGGCGACCAGCGCCAATTCAGGAAACGAGCTCTGGAGATGGAAAGGCCCTGGATAACCATGCGCGATCTCTCATAGATATCATGGAAGAGAGGCCGAGTAGGTACACAACCAGCGAGCTGGTGGACATGCTGGGCTTAAATAAGACTACGGTAATAAGCGTGATGAAGCGTGCTCACGAACTCGACCCGAAACATGTCAAGATGACTCAGGGAAAGAGGCGCAAGCTCTACCTGTCCTATGTGTCTGAAGGCGATGTGCAGACGACGGCAGAAGCGTCTCCTGGATCAGGCGAATCAGACCGGGCGAAGCTAGAGCTGATGGCCATGACCTAGATAAGGCAATCCGGAAGACAATCCATAAATTCACAATATGTTAAAGGTCGAGCTGCCTGTTGTTCTTCCGGCTTCTTTGGCCCTTTAGCGGTCTTTTTTTAGCCTGTGGTGTGTGGGCAATTAATATAACTATTTTATTTATAAGTACAGTTCATTCATCCGTGCGACGAATCAACCGATTTGAACTTCGAAAATGTAATGACAACAAGATGGAGCTTAACCGAAATATTGCTAATTATAAACAATCCTTGGATGCTCGGTCAGAGAGAGTTTCGCGAGAAGTCGAAACACCGGTACTTGGGCGACCCCACTCTTCCCTGAGTTGTGAGCTCGCGACGTGCTGCCCCTTGCCGGCCTAATCCCTTGGCAGTAACCGTGATCAATATTTTAGAAGGGCAGCAAAGATAGTGGAAAATTGCAGGAGAAGAGCCCAGGCTTTACGTCTTCTTCTGCTTTCTCCTATATATGTATCCGCCGGCAGCAACTATTATGATGAGAACCACAATCGCAGGCATGAGCAGAGACGCGGAGGCGGCCTTGACTACAACTGGTATCTTCATGCTCTCGGATATCACCGAATCGCCATTGACATCGGTATATTTGATCTCGCTGTTTATGCCATAGTCCTTAGGCGTAGCGTCGGAATCGACGTCAAGTCGGAAGACGACCGTCTTCTCTTCTCCGGGAGCCAGCGTTCCGATGAATGCCTGATCATCGGTGGAGGAGAACGGCTTGAAGATGGATAGCCTTGCGATTGCGTCTTTGACAGGGTTCTCGCCAATATTTTTGTATGTGGCTTCTATTTGTGCCTTCTTGACGCCGGCAGAAAGCTCGCCAGTTGCATTCATGATCACAAAGTCCGCCTGCTTCTTGACGGTGATAACGATGGGTACGGTCTGATTGGCCTTCTGGTAGATGTAGGATACCTGGTAATTTGCCAGAGTCGGGGAGCTTCCGCTGGTAACAAGTTTGGAAGCCTGCACCCGGACATTGTCCTGATAGTCATAAGACAGGTTCAAACTGAGTGGATAAATCCCAGCAGGGGCGTGCTTTCCAATCTTAATGGCGAATTTCAAAGGCGACTGGGTCTTATCGCCCGACTTTAGAGATTGCACAACCTGGTCTCCGGACTTTATCTCAATCTCTGGATTGGCGGAGTGGAGGTTAGCAATGATTCCGAGTGCTTTCGGCTTCTTGTACTCTTCTTGCAGCTCGGCGCTGGCCAGAGCGAACTCCTTGGGATCGTGGGGTGTTAGATCCTCCTTAAATCCCAATATTCTTCCATAGTTGGTCAGATCCACGTAAAGGGAAACGGTATCTCCACGCTCAAACTCATTCGTCCCAGAAACGCTGGCTGAGACGTCTGGGCTGCCATACATGGTGTAATAATTATCTCCGCCCAGCTCAAAGGGAATGTAGGTGTTTTGAGCCGAGACGTTGGCAATTAGAGCCAACAGGCAAAGGCCAACCAGGGCCATAATAATTCTCATCAATCATCCTCCTCTTGCTATCAGCTTGAGGGCTTTCTTCATCTCGTATTTCGCATTTTCTACCAATGCACGCCGAATCTCCATGCGGTACATGAGCACTACGAAGACAGTGAATGTCGTGAGCAATGCGAATACTATCGCTAAAACTGTAACTGTTCCAAAATTATTGGTGATCAGGAAAGGCGAGGATATCAGGGCCGCAAATCCAAATACCGTGGTAAGGCCGGAGGCTATGAGTGCGGAACCTATGCGCCTTGCTGAAATCTTGAGCGCCTCCAGGGGTTGCCCGATTCTGGCCAGCTCTTCGTAGAAGCGCTCCATCATTAGTATTGCGTATTCTGATCCAACGCCCAGAATTAGTGCGCCCAGGCATGCTGTTAGGGGCGTATATTTCATGTCGGCCAGGTACATAACGCCACCCATCCAGCCGATTACTACCATCATAGGCAGTACTGGCAGCAGTGCTTTTATCAGATCCCTGTAGATGAGCAGCAGCACGACAAAGATCAGCAGCAATCCCAGCAGAGTCATTTCCGTTCTGCCTTGGGTCAAAGCGGTGATGACGGTGGTCATTACCACAGCGTCGCCAGTCTCCCGCACTGACACTCCGGGAGGCGGCTGATGCCAGGCGATGTCTTTATCTATCTCTTTTATGAGCCGGTCGGTGCCTTCTGCGCCCAGGTTGGTCAGCTCTTTGCCCACATTCAGCTTGATTAGGGCCGTGTCATGACCATCAAGATTCTTGACTCGCATCTGCGCAGGCAGTTGCTCGATCAGTCTCCGGATCTCAGTTTGGTCCTGAGGTATCTCGCCGCCATTGGCCTTCTTGACCAGGGAGGCTATGCTTTCGTAACCATATACCTGATCTCGGGAACTCATCAGGTACATGCAAAATTCATCCATCCAGCGCAGGGTATCGGGGTCGGTAATGTCGTCGGCCTGAACGATGAGATCTACCGTGTCCGTGCCACCAAAGATGTCGCTCATATGTCCAAAGTCGATAAGTGGAGGCAGGTCCTGTGGCACATAATTCTTGAAGTCGGTATCCACCTGTACTTGCGTATCTGCATAGATGCCCGCTAAAGAGAGAAAGAGTGCGGCTGCGAGCACCAGATGCCATCTTTGAATGCAGATGTCCGAGACCTTCTCGATGATGCTTCCGATCATTGTGTCTTTGGGCACATCGGCTAGTGCTTCCGCTCCCTTCGTTGATCTCTTGCGCGATCCCCTCTTCTCTATAACGTAAAGCAGAGTAACTCCTACGAAAAGGGCGGACAGATAGCAAAGGAAGAGTCCAACCAGGCATAAAAGCCCGAAGTCTCTGGTCATGGGCACGGATGAGGTGAGGAGAGAGACGAATCCCATGGCAGTTATGATCAGGGCAATCATGACCGGCATGGAGACGTGGCTTACCGTCTGTATCACCGCTTGCATGGGTGAGTCGCATTTAGTAAACTCCTCATCGATCCTGTTGTGAAACTGGATGGCATAGTCTATGCCGATGCCTATCAGCACCGGGAAGGCAGACATGGAAACCATGGTAAAGGGTATGCGCAAAAATCCCATGGCACCGAAGGTCCAGATTAAGCCCAGGAAGACGACAGGTATGGGAAGCAGTGACCATTTCACGTGGTTAAAGGAGATAAACAAAGCCACGATCATAAGCAGGCCGGCCAGGGCGAGAATGGGGCCGTTGCTCTTGGCCATCTCCTCGGTTATTGATTGCATGAGCGCCGGCTTGCCTGTAACTGTAACGCCTACATCGGGCGGAAAGTCGGCTATCTTCACCTGGCCGGAAGTCTCTCTGTAAATCTCTCTAAGCTGTGATTCCTTCAAAGAAACCGGCAGCTCGATGGAGAGCATGGTATGCCTTTTATCCGGCATCATAGCATTTACTGCTGGAAGATTTGCCGGATAGGAGAGAATTTCATCTATCCTCTCCTGGGTGGGAATTGTTCTGACACCACTGTCAAGCTTCTCAGTGTCTGCCACAATATCGGCTATGCTTGTCACAGCCAGCACATCCGGGGCTATGCGCATCTTTTGCGAGAGCTTATCCATTGATCTCAGAATATCCGGTTTTGTGACATCGTCCGCTTCAATGAGCACAGCTATGGACTCGGTGGCAAACTTTTCCACATAGAGATGGTCGAAAAGCTGGTAGAGGGGAGAGTCTTTGCCCACCATGCTCTCGGTGGTCATCCCTTGCATCTCAATCTGCTGGGCATAGTGCAGAGCGGCGAGAGTTAGAAGCAGTGCGGCTGCCATGATAATAATAGGATTGTCTGCGATCCATTGGCCGAGCCTTTCTGTGCCTTTCATTCGCGTTTTACCTCAGTTACGTTCGGAAATTACCAAACGTCCGGAACATGCGAAAAGTACTTAAAAGTTGTGGTCTTCTAGAAATGGATGGATCGTGATGAGAAGGATATCTTGAAGAGATATATGGTTGATGCCTGCGTCAAAGTGGCCAACAGCTACGGCTGCTGCGATGCGGTGGGTGTTTTGCGCGGCACGCTTTTTCTGGCGGACAGGCCCATTTCCATGGATGAACTGGTGGAAGAGACCGGCTACAGCAAGTCCACAGTAAGCACCAATATCAGCACGCTGGAAAGACAGGGGCTGGTCAGGAGAGTGATTATACCGGGCGACAAGAGATACCACTATATTCCTGTTACAGATCCTGATTCCCTCAAGAAGGAACTGATAGCCAACATGAGGCAAGAGATGCAGGTCATCATAGCCGCCATGAACCGGACAGAGGAGGATCTCAGGGCCTGTGAGCATGTGTCTGAGGCTGCACTGGACGGGATCGGAAGAGCTAGACGCTTCTACATGCAGACGGACCTGCTCTTGGATCTGATATCCCGGTACAATACTGAGGAATTGATAGAGCTGTTGCAGCGGGGTTTTTTAGAGAAAAGATAGCCACTAGATTGGGAGTTCATCAGATATATGTTCCTCTAATAATATCACTCATCCATGTCGCACATAGATCCTCCATAGATATCCTTTCCGATATGTTTCCGCGTGTTTTCCTAGCACTCTCTATCGCGATTCACCATAGCGAAGTTCGTAGCACATAAGGTCACAATGAGCCGGAAGATGGGCCTTGGACAGGTGGGTTTTCGTATCATTTGCCGGTGGATCGGAGACTGCTTGTTAACCGATGCAAAATAGAACGGGGCCGCATCCCATTCTTTCTGCCGAGTGCAACCAATACATCCGTCCAATATATTGATTAGGATAGAGATGTTTTAGATGCGTTGGCAGTGATAACCCTTGGGCGAAGAGAAAGCTGCAAGCAGCGATCCAGAGACGAAGATCAAGCAGATGCTGCAGAAGATATTTAATATGCAGGAGAGTGACTGCAATGTAGAGCAAATGCCGGCGTTGCTTGATGGTCTCAAGGAGAACTTAGACGATCTATTGGCCTGCTTGCCGGAGCACTGCTCCTCTATGGCCGGAAGAGAGCATCCAGGCAGGATGACCTCTCCGTTTGAGGATTGCCTGTTTCTTCAAGACCGAGATCTGCGCTATACCTGGTTTTCCTGTGAGAAGCCCTTCGGAATAGAGGCTTCAATGGTCCTGGGAAAGTCCGAGAGCCAGGTTTTTTCTCCAACAGATGCCAGGCGATTGAGGGAGATTAAAGAGCAGGTCGTGAAGACAGGAAACCGGGCGCAAACCGAAGTGCGTTTGACGCTGCAAGGAAGAGAGCGCTCTTTTGATTGCATTTACTATCCCTGGCTAGACGAATCCGGAAAGATCCTGGGCCTGACGGGCTATGTGCGGGATGCTACCTTTCAGAAAGAAGCTGAAATAGAGATCCTGAAGATGACAAGTGCTGTAGAGACAGCTCCTACGGCCATTGTGCTTACGGATCTCGAAGGAAATATTGAGTATGCAAACGCCAGCCTTCTGAAAAATTCCGGGTTTCGGGACCTCTCCGAGGTTAAAGGACTATCCATCTTCGATTTTACGAATGCTGAGGGCAAAGCCAAGCTGCACGAAGAGATCATGCCTTCCCTTTGTTCCGTTGGGCAGTGGCAGGGCGAGCTTCCGTTAAAGAGGCGGGACGGCCAATCCTATATGGCGGAGATGATGTGCGCACTTGTCAAAGATAACTGCGGCAAACCCATCTATCTGCTGGCAAACTTCTATAACATCACCGACAGAAAGCGCGCAGAAGAAGCCCTGCTCCTGGACGATTCGCGGCTGGAGGCACTACAAAGGCTCAACCAGATGGACGAGGCCTCCATTAAAGAGATCGCCGACTTTGCTCTTGAGGCTGGGGTCAAGCTGACCGGCTCTAAGCTTGGCTACCTGGCTTTCGTTGACGAAGAAGAAAAGACGCTTTTTATGCACTCCTGGTCCAAGAAGGCCATGCAGGAGTGCGACATTGAACATAAAAGGATCGTTTATCATCTGCAGGAAACGGGGCTCTGGGGCGAGGCTATTCGTCAGAGGAAAGCGGTTATAACAAATGATTATGCCTCCTGCCCGCATAAAAGAGGCACTCCTGCAGGTCACGTTAAGGTTGTCCGTCACATGAATGTGCCCATCATGGACAAGGGCAGGATAGTGATTGTGGCGGGCCTTGGCAACAAGGCTGAGGAGTATGACGACTCCGATGTGCGCCAGCTCACACTGCTCATGAGCGGCATGTGGAAGATCATCCAGCGGCGAAGTGCTGAGGAGGCTCTCCGGGAGAGCCAGAGGGCTCTCTCTACGCTGATGAGCAACCTGCCAGGCATGGCTTACCGCTGTAAAAACGATCGGCAAAGGACCATGGAATTCGTAAGCAACGGCTGTCTGGAGTTGACAGGATACCAGTCGGAAGAACTGCTTGAGAACAAAGCCATCTCTTTTGCCGATTTGATTTATCCCGATGACCAAGATTACGTCTGGAATGAGGTTCAGGAGGCAATTGCAGCGAGAAGGCCTTTCCGTCTGATTTACCGGATAAGATCGCGCTCTGGCATCAAATGGGCCTGGGAGCAGGGTCAGGGAATCTTCCTGCCGGATGGGGTGCTGCTCGCCCTGGAGGGATTCGTCAATGATATCACGGAGAGAAAAATGGCGGAAGAGGCCCTGAAAAGGACGCAGGAAGAGCTGGAAAAGAGAGTGGCGGAGAGAACGGCCTGGCTACTTCGGGCAAATGCGGCGCTGCAAGAGGAGATGGTCAAACATAAAAAAACAGAAATAGAGCTTCGTTCTGCGCAGCAGGCAGCAGATGCGGCTTTACGGGCGAAGGGCGAGTTTTTAGCCAATATGAGCCACGAGATACGCACTCCCATGAATGCGGTCATAGGCCTCGCAGGGCTCTTGCTGGAAACCAACCTCGCAGAAGAGCAGCGTGATTTCGTGGAGACTATTCACAGCAGCGGTGACGCTTTACTTGCCATTATCAACGATATCCTGGATTTCTCCAAGATCGATGAAGGCAAGATGAAGCTGGAGCATTTGCCCTTCGCTTTGCGTGACAGCATCGAGTCGTCCCTGGATATGGTGGCGGCAAAGGCTATGGAGAAAGGACTGAATCTGACCTATGCGATTGACGGGAAAGTTGCCCCAACCATTCTAGGGGACTCGGTTCGTCTGCGCCAGGTCCTGGCCAACCTGCTCAGCAATGCGGTAAAATTTACTGAAAAAGGCAGCATAGCAATTCATGTTCAGCCGGGAGAAAATGCAGACGAAATTCACTTTTCGATTTCCGATACGGGAATTGGCATCTGCTCAGAGGATATGAAAAAGCTCTTCCTCTCCTTCAGCCAGGTCGATGCTTCTACCTCTCGAAAATATGGCGGTACGGGCCTGGGACTGGCCATAAGCAAGAGGCTGGTGGAGCTGATGGGCGGCAGGATCTGGGTGCAAAGCGAACTCTGCAAGGGCTCAACTTTCCACTTCCTGATTTCTGCCCAGCCATTTTCCGGAGAGGCTGCCAAGCTGCATCTGGCCGGCAAGAAGGTAATGGCTCTGCTCAGCTGCGAGGACAGCTTGAAGGAACTGGTAGACGCCGGACGCTCCTGGGGGATGCAGATCTATCCCGTTGTCTCGGCTTTTGAGGCACGAGAGCTGGCAGAGAGCCATTTTGATGCCGCAATTTTGGATCTCGAGGTTCCTGGGGCCGAAGAGCTCTTAGAGGAGATAGAGGAGCGCCTTCCTACTATCACCCTCGCCTCGACCGGCCGGCAAAGGGCAGGCAAAAAATCTCTTATCAAGCCCATTACGCAAAGCGGCATTCTCTTCGCTCTGCAAGAGGCTTTTATGCCCCAAAATCATAAGAAGATGCGGCCTCGCAGCAGCGCAACCGAACACTCGAATCTGGACATATTGCTGGCGGAAGATAACCTTGTCAACCAGAAGGTCGCGCTTCTCATGCTAAAGAAGCTGGGATACAGAGCCGATGTGGTCTCCAATGGCGGGGAGGTCTTGCAGGCTCTTTTAAAAAAGTCATATGATGTGATCCTCATGGACGTGCAGATGCCGGAGATGGACGGTCTGGAAACTACTCGTGCCATTTTGGACTTGAAATTAAAAAAGAGGCCCAAGATTCTGGCTATGACCGCTTATGCGCTGGAGGGGGACAGAGAGATGTGCTTGCTTGCCGGCATGGACGGTTACATCTCCAAGCCGGTGCAGCTTGAGGAGCTGAGGTCGGCCCTGCAAAATATCCCTCTCTGTGCGGATAATACAGATACTGTCTAAGACGGCTTGATAATTACATCCTCAAGAGGCCGCCGGGGGCTGGGACGCATGGGTTTTGCCATTCCCAGGCTGAAGAGAAGCTGGGGATGGCCGCGGTTGATCCGGGCCTTCAGCTCTTCTCGGAGATCAGGCAGACCAATGGGCTGGCTGAAGAAGGATGCTCGGATATCGTAACTGGTGGCCCTGAGCAGCAGATTTTCCAGGGCGAAGCCGCACATCGCCCAGGTCAGTTTATCGTCCTGGTCCGTGGTAAGGGCGGCAAGGGTGGAGCAGCCGTGGATAAGGCCCGAGTCCCGGTAGATGACCGGCCGGGAGAGGTCGAACTCCTTGAAGGCGGCGGGAAATCCCAAAGATATGGCATCAGGCACTCCGAAGGTATAGAGGGGCATGCCGTCCGGCTCAGCCGTCCAGTTATTGCGCAGCCACTCCCCCAGATTATGGCGAAACTCCTTTTTAGCCAGTTGGATCTGATGGCTGCGGGAGACCAGATCCGCCATCTTGGCTTTGGAACCCTCATCGGGCATGTAGCTGAGATAAAAGCCCGGAAGATTTATGCTCTTTTCAATCTCCTTTAAAACGGAAGGTTCGATTGCCGCATTTTCATATCGGTCCTTGGTGGTGTGCCTTCTTTGAATTTGGGGGAAGAGATCCTCTTGCCCATCAGCTGGCCTTCGGCCAGCGGGCGAAAGCTGTACCTCGGCCACCAGATCGCTCTCTTGCCCGCGGGGGAAATAGCTCACGCTCGGAGCAAAGCCGAAATGCGCTCCGGCGACCGCCAGATTGGCGATGGCGCAGCCCACGCTCATGTAGAGGGTGCGGTTGCTGGGATCGACAAAAGGCAAGGCCCGGCTTAAATCGGCGAAGACGGAAACGCCGCCGTCATGAATGGCGAACTTCCAGGGCTGGGTGTTAGGGCCGGAGGGGGCCAAAATTGCATAGCGTAAAAGGAACCTGAGCCTTTCTTCCATAGGGCCATCAGCAGGATAGTCGGACTCCAATACATCCCATGCCACATAGTTTTTACCGGTCAATTGCCATCCTCTCCAATAGATTCTAAGCTACTAAAGCCATTATTGGCATATATCTTTTCGCCAGGCGCGTTTAGCCGGGAAAAATCGGGGTGCAGAAATCGCGAATAACTTCTGCTGTCCTCATCTGTCAGACACTGGATAAGCAAAACCGATAGGTGAAGCCTGTGTCAATAATTCGGGCAGTTCTCCCGTTCTCTCCCCTGCAAGCATCAAATTCTTTAATTTGCAGCGGAGAATACCACATCAGATTATTTGGAGGTGGGCAAGAATTGAAAAGCACTGTTTATTTTGCCGGCGTCAGGACGAGAAGCTTTGCGGATAATAAGCAAAACAAGGTCATGGGGCTTTTTGATGCCGCCGGGTTGGACGAAGTGGTGCAAAAAGGCGACCTCACAGCCATTAAGATTCACTTCGGAGAGTTGGGAAACGACTCCTATGTAAATCCGGTCTTGGTCCGGCCCATCGCAGAAAAGATCCGGGCTCTCGGGGCAAAGCCATTTCTTACCGATACCAATACTCTTTATGGAGGTAGCCGGGCCAATGCCGTCGATCATCTGCAAACAGCATCCGAGCACGGCTTCGCCCCGGCCGTGGCCGGAGCGCCGGCTATCATTGCCGATGGCCTGCAGGGCGACAATTTTCGGGAGGTTCAAATCGACCGGAAGCATTTTCGTCGCGTCATGATAGCTGGAGAGATCGCCTCTGCCAATAGCATGATCGTAGTATCCCACTTCAAGGCCCACCTTCCGGCCGGCTTTGGGGGCGCTATAAAGAATCTGGGCATGGGCTGTGCTCCTGCGCTTGGCAAGGCAGAGCAGCATTCGGCGAAGCCCATCTTCAATGTTGAGCTATGCAGCGGCTGCCGGGCCTGCATGGACAATTGCCCTAACCGCGCCATAACCGTGGAAAAGAGGATCTCGGCCGTCGACCACAATCTATGCACAGGCTGTGGCAAGTGTCTGCGCGTCTGTCCGACTCACGCTCTGGACTTCGACTGGTTTGTAGAGGTGCCGCCCTTCATGGAGAGGATGACGGAGTACGCTCTGGGTGCGATAACGGGAAAGGAGGGTCGGGTGGGTTTCTTCAACTTCTTGCTCAATATCACCCCGGACTGTGACTGTGTGCCCTGGAGCGATGCTCCTATCGTGCCGGACATCGGCATACTGGCCTCGCGCGATCCGGTGGCCATAGACCAGGCCAGCTACGATCTGGTAAACCGGCAGATGGGCCTTGCCCACACGCTTTTGCAAAAGAATCATGAGCCGGGAGCAGACAAGTTCCTGGGCATCTGGGAGAGTACCCTCGGAAATATCCAGGTGGATTACGGGGAAAAGATCGGCTTGGGGAATAAAGAATACCGGCTGGTCGAGATCTGAAAACGCAACATTGACTTGAATATAAGAGGAAATAAGCATGAAAGTTGTTGCATTTAACGGCAGTCCTCGCAAGGATGGCAATACCGCTACCCTGTTGTGCGTTGTTCTCAAGGAGCTGGGTGACCAGGGCATAGAGACGGAACTGGTGCATCTGAAAGGGCCCCTTTCCGGCTGCATCGCCTGCAACAAGTGCCATGAGAAAAAGGACGGCAAGTGTGCCCTGGATAAGGATATCTTAAACGAATGCATCGAAAAAATGAGCGGGGCGGACGGGATCATTCTGGGCTCGCCCACCTACTTTGCCGATCTCACGCCTGAGCTGAAGGCCCTCATCGACCGGGCCGGATTTGTGGGAAAGGCCAACGGTGATATGTTCAAGCGCAAGGTGGGTGCGGCGGTGGTGGCCGTGCGCCGGGCGGGAGCCATTCACGTCTTCGACTCCATAAACCACTTCTTCCTCATCAACCAGATGATAATCGCCGGCTCCAGCTACTGGAATATCGGTATGGGTCTGCACGAAAAGGATGCGGAAAAGGATGCAGAGGGAATACAGATCATGAGAACTCTGGGGCAGAACATGGGCTGGCTGATGAGGAAGATCAAGGAGTAGAGCGGAGAAGAGATCAACCAATTAACCAACCAAGAGATCAGTTGGCAGAACGTGCAATTAATGGCTGCAGCAGGGCTAAAAAATTTGATGATCTACTTGACCCAAAATTGCGCGGTGCTCCGCAAAGCCTTAAGATCTCTTGAAGTCAGTGAGGATCTATGCTCTTGGATTATCAGACATTGGTTGCATCAAACCTCATCCTGCAATTAATCCTAGCCGCAGCCCTCGGCTTTGCCGTCTTCCTGGCCAAAAAGAAGAATTTCCAAAGGCACTGCCTCGTTCTCAGGCTGGCGGTTATCGCACAGATTCTCAGCATCCTGGCCATGATGTCTCCAGCCATGGGCCAAATCCTGGAGCCGGGCCGGCCCGACGGTCTCTTTCGGGCCGAGGTCTTGGTACATCACGGCCTGGGCCTGGCAGTGGTACTGCTATGGATTTACATCAACCTGGTTTATCTGCGGCATTTAAAGGCCCGGCTTGCTCCCAGGCTCGCCATGCAGGCGGCGGCTGGCTTATGGGTGGTTTCCCTTATTTTGGGATTTCACATCTATCTGAGACTGTACTATTGAACAGTTTGCCTGAAAGAGATCATCAATCGCATGCCGGGGAGGCGTAAGGACTGGCTCAAAAAAAAGCTTGCATCTCTCCATCGCTAGGCCTACTCCAGCCACTCGTAGCCGGGATTTTTGATCTTATTGAAATTGCGGATGAGATTTGCGGCATCCGTTCGGTTGAAGTTGGCTTCCATCATTCTGGTGCAGACAAAGCGCAGAGCAATTTTCTGCATTTTAATCCCGGTGCCGTCTTCAGGTTTAGAGGCCAGCCCGAAGGCCTCGAAGAGATGCTCCTTCTCGTTCATGTGAGCGCTCTTGCCCCATTTGCCAAACATCTCTGCGGCGTGATCCAGTAGATCCTGATCAAACGTCTCCGGGAACGTGATACCTTCGAACTGCTGCAAGAATTCGTCTTTTCTCAAGATGATCAACCCCATTCATTAAACCATTTGGTGGGATTTATTTCTTTCCGATAAATCGTGAATGGAAATAATAGTAGGAGATGTGGCAGGTTGACGAAATTAATACGCAATATAAAAGCAACATAAAAACACTGCATACCGAAATAAGATCTACAAAGATCCGCACATCGTAACGTTTCACAGAATAAAAAATTTGTAGAAAATATAAATTAAATGTAGACTGCCGTTCCTGGCTCCACATTAATTATCTTCAAAACTCCTCTTTGGAAATACATGCTCTTGGGATAATTGAATTGACCATCGTATACTCTTACGTTGTGGTTTTGGTTTCCTACCACATTGAAGCTGAATTTTCCATCAAGAGGGTCGCCGCCAGTCCCTTCTGTGCCGATCAAAACCTCATCCAGATAGACCTGATAGCCCCTCATTCCCTGAGACTGAATTGTAACTGGAGTGTCCCCAGCCACGGCTCCTGTCTGTGGCGGATAAGATGTGCCATACGTCTGGTAAGAGGTCGATGAGCTGGTGGTGGTCTGGCCGAGGCCGCTCGTAGTGGTCTGACTGTAGCCGCTCACTGCGGTATTTGGCTGATTGTAGGCAGGCGGCATATTAGTGGATGGTGGCATACCTGTAGATGGTGGCATATTAGTGGAGGGCGGCATCAAGCTCGCGGCTGGGGCCTGCTGAGCCGGTGGTGCCTGGCTGATCACATCTACAATTATAGAGTTGCTGGGCTGATTGTTGAGCACGAACTGCAAAATGTGCCTGCCCACTTTGTCCGCCATGAAGTTCAAGCTGTTGTAACCGGAGTAGAAATTAACCCGCTTGCTGGTTATATTCAAAGCATCCGTCTGAAGTATCTCATAGTAATCCGCCTGTCCGCCCGCGGGGGCAAAGGCGATGAACTGCATACCTGTTCCGGCAGGGACTATGGCATACGCTGACCAATCCAGACCCTTCTGAATCCACAGTTCATTGCCTCTTGTTGTGGCTATGGCCGACTGGTACTGAGTGTAGGTGACATCCCGGCCGCTGCCAAAATAGATTCTGGAAGGCATCTTATGCGTGACATCAATTTTCACGGGCGTAAATCCGCCGATCACGGGCACGCTGGTATTGATGTAAAACTCGGAGAGGAAGGAATAAGCGCTGCTGGTGTTCTCGAACTCCGGGCCAAACCACGGGCTGCTCAACCCAGTGCCGAGGCCATCGATGCCGAAAAGGCTGTTCACGTAGTCTTCGCTAAAGGCCCCGCCGGTCATACCAAAGGACTGCTCCAGGGAAAAGCCCTGCGCTCCTGCTGCTCCTGCACCCAAAATCAGGGCCAGAATACATAGACATAAGCAATTAAATCTCAATTATTACACCTCACTAGCTATTACTCGTGCATGTAATATTTAGCTTTAGGTCTCTCCTGAGCCTCATCTGAAGATCATGGAAACTGGATGACTGCCCGCAAGAGCCAAATTCTTCCGGCCAGCCGGAGGAAGAAATAGGCTTGTATCATCCGGGTGACTCTGTTAAAAGCCGCGTTAGGTTCCGGGCAGGGCGTAGAAGATCGCGGCAGGAAATATCTTAAAAATAAAATATATCCGCCAGGTGTCCAGTAAAAAATTGGACGCCGGGCCCTTTAGTAAGTTGCCTCCAGGCTCCATTTGTTCAGCTTGCCTCTGTCTATGCTTGCTAAATCCCTGATCTTGAGGGTCCATTTGCCCTTCATGGATTGGCCGAGAAGAGCGGCTAAAGAAGCCTCTGATTTGGAATCATAACTCTTCAGTAGATTCTTCTTGCCGATGCCGGTGCGATCGTGCAAAACTGCTCTTTTGCCACTCGGAGAGATCAGCTCTACCTGCAGATTGGAGATGTTGTTGTGGCTTATGTCCACTTCCACCCCCAGACTCTTTACCTTGCCCTCCTGGTCGAGGAAAATAGCATTTACAGGGCCTGGAGGACTATTGTCCTGGATTCTCTCACCGGATGGCGTTGATCCTCTGGCCACATGATCGGTCTTTTCCTGCCCTATCACAAATGTTATGACACGGCCAGGCTCTCCGATATTTGATATCATCAGGCCCGAGTCTGAGCCGTCCCATAAAACCGAGGCGGGCCTTGTGTCGTGGCTGAGGGCGATTCCCACCATCCGGCCGAAGAGATCCTTTTCTTCGCCCATGCTGCGGTTGGTCTCCAGATCCAAGCTGCCGTCCGCCTGCAAGAGCCCGCACTGGTAATGCCTGGAAGCGGATCCGCCCTGCCATTCATTTGAGCCTAAAGTGTCGCAGTGATAGACAGCCAGGCCGCTGGCGGGAATGGAGGCATCAAGACCTATCCCGGAGCGGTTCTCCACCAGGAAATACTCGTTTATCTTGCCGGTCTCGTAGATCATGATCGTGCCGTAATCCCCGTGATCCGCCTGGTACTGGCCGGGCTGGTTGAGGCAAACCTTCCTGTCGCACCACCCCACCAGGTTTCGCAAGAATACACATACCGGCGCAGGAGTTCTTCCCTCATCGTTATGATTTCCGGCGCTCATGAGGCAGAAGTAGCCCAGGCCCGCGCTCTTCTCGAAGTCACCGTCTCGATTGCCGTAATCGTAGAGGTCCGGCCAGCGGCAGAGCATGTGGCCGCTCTCATGGCAGAAGGTTCCAATGGAGAGGTCCTCCTTGCTTCTGCCCATGCTGGAGAGCATATAAAAAAAGGTCTTCATGTTTTTGTACTGAAGGTCGATGAAGTAGTTATGTGGCCACAGCTCCCCTATATATTGGGTCTGGCCGGCGTAAAGAAAGCTCATGGCATCGACAATTCCCGCTCCCCTCGAGTCGAACTTCTCCAGCTCCAGGCCGCCTTTTACAGCCATGCCGAGGGCCTCCTTGACGAGCAGGTTTTCCGTATAATATTGACGATTGCGGCTTAAGGTTATGGGTCCCACTACCTCGTTGGTGTAGTCCAGCTTGCCGCTGGACATGAGACGGAAATACTCCCGCGCGGAGCAGAAGTTGCCGTTCTCATGGTAGTCCCGGCCATTGAGCAGGGCGTCTACATCCTCCTTTGTGACGGTGCTCTTTACGTCATTGAACGCGACCAGCACCGTCAGGCCCCTGATCTCACCCTCGCTCACCCGTCTTCCTTCTAAAAGTCCCTTCTCCGATCCGAATGTCCTGAAATTAAGGCTGGGCTTGAAGGCGGATGCAGGTGGATTCATCTTGACGTATCTCGCCTCAAACTTGCGGTTTCTCACCTCTTCTGATTCCTTGAAGTGGCGGCGAACACCTTTCGGCGGGCTTTGGGAAGTGTCCACTCCGCTGGAGACGAACTCGCCTGAGATCAGTAATGCATAGCAATACAGCCCATGGTCCTGGTCGTAGACCACGGTAAAGCCGTCCATATTCTCATACCGGGAATAGAACTCATCGCCGTAGACCCGAAGCTGCACCTCAGGCCCCTTCTCCTGGGGGAAGGTCAAAAACTCTCCAAATATCGAACTCATGGCAGATCAACCTTATGGATGCTTTTCGCCGCAAGGCAGCGCTCAAGCATTGTTCTATTCACAGTAAAACTATTTAATGATTTCACTGAAGATAAGCATATCGACTGGCCTCGATATTCTTACAGTCAGAGTCTGAAGACCGAACTTAGCAGCTCATCAATTAGCCGGAAAAGAGTTTTTGTTGGGTGGTGTTGGGATGCCTGGAGGATGAATCATCCTTTATATCCCAACTCCATGGCTTTAGTCAGGGCAGCTTCTTCTTCCTCTTTTCTCCCGAGTTTCTTGAGAGCCGCAACTTTGGTTACCCAGGTCAGCACATTATCTGGGTTTAGTGCCAGTGACCTGTCACAACATCGAATTGCCAATCCATACATGCCTAATGAGAATAATATATCTGCTTTCGCAGCCTGTGCTTCCCAGCTATCCGGATTTTTTTCTAATTCTCTTTCAACAGAAGCTAGCATGCGATCGGTACTATCCAGATTATCTATCATGAAGCCTCCTTTGCGATAGCTTTTACCGCGCCTGGTCGGGTATGAGCCTGCAGACATCGAGCCGCTTGGAGCAACATTATCTTGCAGCAGAACCGTCTATTGCTGCCGAATATTCAATTAGTCATGATTGCGCATGACTGGTGTTCTGATTCTATTGCGAGAACACACTTATCTACATTAATAAATGCTATACATAGATTTATTTAAGATTGATTATTACCTAATAAATGTCATGAGCAATATTCAAGATTTGGACTCATCGATAATCAAGGCCTTCCGAGGAAAAAGCTACAAGGCGACACCCCAGAGGCTGGCGATTAGCCGATTTGCATTATGCTGTCGCGATCATCCAACCGCGAAGATGATCTATAGCCAAATCAAGAAGGAGTATCCAACTGTAAGCCTGGCTACAGTTTATGCGACCTTACTGATTCTAAAAGAGGTTGGTTTGCTTCAGGAAATGAATCTGCCTCAGAGCAAAGCAAGATTCGATCCAGATATGCAGCCACATGTGCACCTGGTTTGCTTGCAATGCGACAGCATTATCGACTGGAGACATCCACTTGTATCTAAGGTCATAGCGGAGGTTGCCGCGGATGCAAAATTCTCCGTAGCAGGACAAGTTCTTGAGATAACAGGATTGTGTAGTCGTTGTAAGCAGAAAATAAATCTGGAGAAAAAGTAGATTTGATGCTGGAAATTTAGCTAAACTCGCGATTGGGGATCGAGATCAAAATTTATCCTCTCAACGCAGTCATTTGGCAATCTCCAAAACCCGTTCTCCCACTATTTTCCACCCATACTTTTCTTGCCCATACCCTTCTCAATGGCCTCTTTCGCCAGCCTGATGGCACATAGCTCCGAGCACATGGTGCAGGTGTCCGTCTCCACGCCCCTGCGGTGACGGATCGTCTTTGCTTTGGCCGGATTTATGGCAGCTTGGAACTGCCCTTCCCAGTTCAGCTCGGCGCGGGCGCGGGCCATCTGCAAATCCCAGGCCCTCGCCCTCTCCCGCACGCCCGGACGGGTAAGGTCCGCGGCATGGGCCGCCACCCTTGTGACGTATGTGCCCTCGATCACATCCTCAATGGTGGGCAGGTCCAGGTGCTCGGAGGGCGTGGTGGCGCAGAGAAAGTCCGCTCCCGCCATGCCCGCAATCACTCCGCCCATGGCGGCAGTGATGTGGTCGTAGCCCGGCGCAATGTCTGTGACCAGCGGACCCAACAAATAGAGGGGCGCGCCGTCCGTCAAATGCTTCATGGCCTTGACGCTGGTTTCGATCTCATCGGCTGGCACATGCCCCGGCCCCTCCACCATGGCCTGCACTCCAGCGGCGCGAGCTCTCTTCACCAGCTCGCCCAGCATGATGAACTCCATGTACTTGGCGCGGTCAGAGGCATCCTCAATGCAGCCAGGCCGAAGGCCATCGCCCAAAGAGAGAGTCAGGTCATACTCTTTGGCCATCTCCAGGAGATAGTCGTACTCAGAGTAGTAGGGATTGTCCTCGCCCGTCTCGCTGATATACTTCATGGTCAAGGAGCCGCCCCGGCTGACCACGCCCAAGACGCGCGGATCGTTAACCAGCCGCTCCAGAGAATTCTTGTTAACGCCCACGTGCACTGTGACGAAGTCCACTCCGTCTTTGGCATGCTTTTCCAGGGCGTTGAAGAATCCCTGGCTGGTCAGGTCCTTCTTGACGGCCGCATTGTAGAGTGGTACGCTGCCCACGGGAACGCTGACTGCATCCAAAATCATCCGTCGCACTGCGTCCAGATCCCCGCCCGTGGACAGGTCCATCACCGCGTCTGCCCCTGCTGTCACGGCAGCCAGGGCCTTTTCCACCTCGCTATGCGGAGAGTCCAGGTTTTGCGATGTGCCCACATTCACATTCACCTTGGTAGTGAGCAGCTCGCCTATGCCGGTGGGCTGCAGCCTCTCGCGGCGGATGTTTCTGGGTATGACCACCCGGCCCAAGGCTACAAGACGGGCCAGCTTTGCCGGCTCTATTCCCTCGCGCTTGGCCACGTCCTCAATCGAACTGGGCACGCGCCCTCTGCTTGCCTCTTGCATCAACGTCATTAATACCAACTAATATATTGTAAGAGCTAAGGTGTTTATCTCATGGTTGAAGTGCATAAGGTTAGCGGTGCGGCATTCGATGGCAATGTCTACCTGATCCTGGACGAAAAGCCCATTTTGGTAGATGCAGGCATGATGGCCGGCCCGACCCTAAAAAATATCAAGAAATTTATTGATCCCACCAAGATCGAGATGATCGTTCTCACTCACTGCCATCACGACCACTCCGGAGCTGCGCCGGCGCTCAAGGAGGCCACGGGTGCGCGGCTCATGCTGAGCGAGAAAGAGGTGGGCGCGGTAGGCGATGACCTTGCATCCGTCGCCTATCTCTTCGGCCAGCAGGCCCCGGATTATAAGGTGGATGAGACCCTCAAGGAGGGCATGGTCCTGGATATTGGAGAATGGAAGCTGCAGGTCATGGAGACCCCCGGCCACTCCCTGGGCTGCCTCTGCCTCTATGAGAAGGATGCGAAGGTGCTATTCTCCGGAGACACCGTATTTCCCGACGGGAACATTGGCCGGACGGATATGTACGGAGGCGACACGCCGGAGCTGGTCAAATCCATTGAGCGGCTGACCACGTTGGATGTGCAAACCATGTATCCCGGACACATGGAGATCACCTCTCGCGATGTGAACCGCCAGATTCAAATGAGCCTTAGATTTGCGAAGAGTGCGCTGTAAGAGTTCGGTGTTTGAGCAGTTATTGAGACGTAAAACCCAAGCAAAAGAGACGAAACCGGAATCAATACTTATGACCGATAAAAATGATCTGAAAAACAGGGAATCGCAAGCCATAATCCAGACCTACGCCCGCCAGGATGTAGTCCTCGTGCGCGGCAGCAAAGCCAGTGTTTGGGACTCGGATGGAAAGGAGTATCTGGACTTTGTGGCCGGCATCGCCGTGAACAACGTAGGCCACTGCCACCCGGCCGTAGCCCGGGCCATAGCCAGGCAGGCTGAGACGCTAATCCACACCTCCAACCTCTACTACACGGAAAATCAGGTGCTTTTGGCGGAGGAGCTGACGGCTCTTACCGGCATGAAGAGGGCCTACTTCTGCAACTCCGGCGCAGAGAGCGTGGAGGCTGCCCTAAAGCTCACCCGCCGGGCCACCGGCAAATCGAAGATCGTGGCTGCGGAGCGCGCCTTTCACGGCCGCACCCTGGGAGCACTCGGCACCACCTACAAATCCATCTATCGCGCGCCTTTCCAGCCTTTGAACGAAGCGACATTCGTTCCTTACAACGATGCAGAAGCACTCAAAGCTGCTGTGACAAACGAGACGGGTGCCGTCATCCTGGAGCCGGTGCAAGGAGAAGCCGGAGTCTATGTAGCCGATGCCGAATACCTGCGCGCGGCACGGCAGATATGCGATGATAAAGGAGCGCTGCTCATCTTCGATGAGGTGCAGACCGGCTTTGGACGTACGGGAAAATGGTTTGGCAAAGATCACTTCGGGGTTATGCCGGACATCATCACCTTAGCTAAAGCCATGGCTGGCGGCCTTCCCATTGGTGCCATGCTGGCTGCGGGCCCGGCAGCAGAGGCCTTCCAGAAGGGCGACCACGGCTCCACCTTTGCCGGAGGCCCCCTCATATGCGCCGCAGCTCTTGCCACCATTCAGGTCATAAAGGACGAGAAGCTGGTGCAAAGGTCGGAGGAGATGGGCGCATACCTGAAGAGCCAGCTCGAAAAGCTCGCGCCCCGCGAAATACGCGGCCTGGGATTGATGGTGGGTCTGGATCTCGACTCGGACTGCAAGTTGCTGGTAGAAAAGGCTCTGCAAAAGGGAGTGCTGATCAACAGCACAGGCGAGCACACCCTCCGCTTCATACCGCCCCTGGTGGTCGGAAAAGAAGAGATCGATAAAGTGGTGAGCGTGATTGGAGAGTCACTCTGATTCCTGGCGGCAGTCCAAGCTGCGCCCGGTCTTGAGTCAGCTCAAGCCTTACGTGGCCGGCAAGGGCTTTGGCGAGATCTCCCGCAAATACGGCATCGCGCAGGAATCGATTGTGAAGCTGGGCAGCAACGAGAATCCCTATGGCCCCAGCCCCAGGGTCGCAGAGGCTCTGGCCTGCATCTCCCCGGAGAGATATCCAGAGCCCGAGGAGCTGATAGCGGGCATCGCCGCCTATACCGGCTTTCCCGAAGAGATGATAATAATCGGAGCGGGCATGGATGGCGTTATGGACACCCTGACTCGTCTCTTTTTGGAAAAGGGCGATCAGACTTTCATTCCCACTCCTACCTTCAGCTACTATGAGATACTGACCATTACGGCCGGTGCCACCCCTTTCCTCTCGCCGCGCGGGCCGCAGTTTGAGATCACAACTGATATGCCGCCGGACACAAAGATGGCCTTTTTCTGCTCGCCCAACAATCCCACCGGCAACCTGACAAGCGAGGAGGAAGTTCGCGCCCTTCTGGAGAGCACGAACGGAATTGTATTCCTGGACGAGGCTTATGTGGAATTTGCCGACAAGAGTCTCATCCGACTGGTAGAGCAGTATGACAACCTGATCGTGGGCCGCACTCTGTCCAAAGCCTTCGGCCTGGCAGGCATGCGCCTGGGCTACGGCGTAGCGCCCCGCTGGATCGCAGATCAGTACAGAAGAGCTGCGCCCCCCTTCTACGGCATCAGCTGTGCAACGGTTGCGGCTGGTGCTGCCGCGCTAGCTGATCTGCCATTCATGCGACAGTCCGTGGAAAAGATAATATCAGAGCGGCAGCGGCTGCAAAAGGAGATAAAGGCGCACCCCTCCCAGGCCAACTTCCTTTACCTGGAGACAGAGCAAGATTCCCGTGAATTTGTGGAGAAATTTCTGGCCAGAGGCATAATCATACGCGATTGCCGCTCCTTTTGGGGAGCAGGCGAGCATCATGCTCGGGTAACCGTGGGAACGCCTTCTGAGAACGATCGCTTCCTTTCCGCTTTCCGGGAAATATGCAAATAGCACTTACCGGCACCCCCGGCACGGGAAAGACCACCATTGCCGGGCTTTTGCCCTTCAAGGTCATCGATATAAATGCCCTGGTGAAAGGGGGCATGAATTTTGGCAAAGATCCGGAAAGGGGCTGCCTGGAAGCGGACATGGATGCTCTTGCGAACTATCTGGCAAATCTGGACCCAGATGAGACCCTTATCCTGGAAGGCCATTTCTCCCATCATTTCGCAGACTGGTCCATTGTTTTGCGGCTGGATCCCGTCATGCTCAAGGCGCGGCTGGAGGCGCGAGGCTACTCTGCCCCAAAAATAAAAGAAAACCTGGAGGCAGAAGCGCTGGATGTTATTTTGGTCGAAGCGGTAGAGCTATGCGCCCGGGTTGATGAGATTGATACCACAGAAAAGAGCCCCAAAGAGGTGGCAGATCTAGTGACCGGAATAATCCAGGGAAGGCTTGAGCTTCCCCCCGGCCAGGTAAACTGGCTGGATGAATTTTTTGGCTGAGGATAGATTTTTAGCCCGGAGCGGAACTGGTTTTGATCTGGGCCAGCATCTCGTCTGACGGAAGCATCATCTTATTTGGGCCGCACACATCCAGGAGATGGCTTATGCGCCCGGCAGCCTTTTCCAGAAAGTTGAGGCCTTGCGTGCTGCTGGCATCAGCACAGGCAACGACCACAGCACCTTTTGTCTCCCCTGCGCAGATTATGGGTGCCGACATCCAGCTGGGTTGTGAGCCTGCCTCACATTTGTGGACACTAGGCTGGCCGAGAAGAATGCCGGCTTCCATTCCACTGATAAACTCGATCAGCTCCTCCACCGATCCGTGCAGCGCCCGCAGCACCAGGCCACTCTCTTCCCTGAGAAATACTCCCCCCACCTCTGCACCACCCATGCCTGTTATGAGATGGGTCAGGGCATCGGTCAGCTTCTTATCCATATTCTCTGCTGAGGGCAAACTGGTCTGCATTATGCCGTCGATGGCGGCAAGTTCCCGGTTTGCTTGCATTATGCCAATCTCCAGTTCTTTTCTTGCCGTTATGTCAAGGAGATTGCCCAGGATTGCTCTTTTGCCGTCGTACTCAATGGGAACGGTCCGAAACTCTATCCAGCGACAGGTTCCGTCTTTGCGCTGCACCTTCGACTCATAAACGGGTATATCGGACTGCAAGTCGCGCTGCAGGCGGCTCACACACTGCATATCATCGGGCTTCACGAGTTGCCAGAAGGGTCGGCCAATCAGGCTCTCTGCAGAGCAGCCGAATATTTCTCCCAGCTTTGGATTGACAAGCCTGAAAGCCCCCTCCTGCAAAATGTAAATGCCTGCCAGGGCGTTTTCTACAATATTCCTATGGATTCTCTCTGATCGCTCGATCTGCCCACGCATTGCTCTTTCGTTACCCCTGAATCGGGCCTCTTGAATAAGGTTCTCGAAGATATAAGGAAGGCTCTTGAAGCTTTCCAGGCTCTTGACCACATATTTGGTAGCCCTGTTCTCAAAGGCCACCACTGCCATCTCTGTAGTGCCGTGGCCTGAAACCATGACCACGGGAATGTCCGGATCAAGCTTTCTAATCCTCACCAGAACATCCAGGCCCCCAATGCCGGGCAAGACCAGATCCACGGAGATCAGGTCATAGGCGGTGGCGGCGATCATCCTCAGCCCCTCTTCTCCAGAGGCGGCAAAATCTAAGAAGAATTCGTCATGCCTTCTAAAGCCCATTCTAATCAGCTCGGCATGCTCTGGATCGTCTTCGATAATAAGAATGCGAAATCCTGCCATGAGAATCCTTCCCTGCTCAAAATAAGGATGATATATTTGCATATTTCTACCTTTCTACCAATGGACCTCAACTCAAAAAAATACAAAATATATATAATTACTATTAACAAGGTATTGGTGGCAGAAGTGTTCGTGGGTCCTATGCTAAAAGCCGCAATTAGCCCGAGAGTGATGTTAATTAATCTCAAAAAATATTAAGTAATTTAATAAAAATCTATTCCGACCGCCATAGATTTAATAGCCTGCAAACGCATAAAGTAGAAAAGATGAAACTATGCTCGGCCCTCATTCTCTTGCTTCTCGTCGCTTCCTGCCAGGCCAAGACCCTGATTGTCGATCCGGGAGAATCAGGAGATGCTAAGACGCTTTTGGCCGCGGTCCAGCTTAGCAGTTCAGGAGATACGGTTCAAATCCAGCCGGGAAATTATGCAGGGGCTATTGTGGACAAAAGGCTGAACATCTTCGGCACAGGAGCTGTAATTGTAGAGGGATTATTAGCTGTAACTGCGCCCGGCTGCAATATATCCGACATCAGCATAAAGGCCAGTGGAAAAGATGCTGCCGTCAGCCTCGCCTCTCAAGACAATCAACTCGTGCGCTGCACCGTAGCCGGCATCGCGACGGGCGTCGAAGTGACCGGTGAGAATAATTCCATAAGGGATTGCCGGATCGATTCACCGCAGGGCGTGGAGATATTCGGCGCGAAAAATAAGATCCTTCGCAGCACCATCTCGGGCACGATTTCGAGCGGCACGGCAGTTAGGATAAATGGAACATCGGAAGGCTTGATCTCGGGCTGCCAAATCACTGCTCTGCAGGGCGTGCTAATTGAAGACTCCAAAGGAAACGCTGTTGTCAATAACACATTTTCTGGAAACGGGTTTGGGGTGGTGCTCACCAGATCCCATGGCAATGAAGTCTCCCACAACAGCCTTTCTAGCGGCTTTGTGAGCGGTCTTGATGTATTCGAATCACGCAGCAGTAACCTGACGAAAAACTACATAACAGGCGGTAAAGTAGGCATAAGCCTGAGGGGATCGCAAAATTGCAATGTCTCCGGCAACATCTGTCTGAAGAACGAGAGGGCAGGAATATTTGGCGAAGGAGCCTATCAGAACCTCCTAGCGAGCAATAATCTTTCCGAGAACGGCAACGGTATCCTTCTTCAGGGCTCGGTGGAAAACTCTCTTTCCTCCAACCAGGCATACCGGAATACCTATGGAATCTCTTTGCGCGGTTGCACGAAAAATGTGCTGAGGGAGAACCTCCTTCGGGAAAACTCTTACAACTTGCGTGTTGAGCCCGGCCAGGGCCAATCAGGGTCATCAAATCATAATTTCTTTGTGCAGGACATAGACCAGAGCAATCTGGCAGACAATAAGCCGATCTGTTATCTGATAGGAAAAGCCGATCTCATGGTGCCAACAGACTGCGGCTTTTTGGGGCTTGTATCCTGCAAAAACATTCGTGCTGCCAACTTGACCATAAGAAACAGCAGCACGGGCGTGCTGCTGGTCAATTCCACCAACTGCAATATCTTAAACAGCAGCGTCTCATGGGCTGAAAAGGGATTTCTTCTTCAAGACAGCCTGGCCTGCACCATATCCCGCTGCAGGGCTTTGGACTGCAAGACCGGCTTTGCAGCAGAGGGATCATCCGGCAGCCAGTTTGCCTACGACCTGGCCCGCAATTGCTCTGCCGAGGGCTTTCGCGCTGACGACGCGCAGGGCCTGGGTCTGTTGGGGTGCGAAATACAGTCCTGCCAAAGAGGTATAGCTCTTCATGGATCCCGTCTATGCAGGATTCAGAACTGCAGTACCAGCCAAAACCAGGAGGATGGTGTTCTTCTAAGTAAATCCCATAATTGCTCTCTTATCGGAAATGCTGCATTTTCCAATGATCGAGGTATATCCCTCACTGGCAGCAATTCCTGTTTTCTGCAAGCAAATAATGCCAGCGCAAACAAGTTAGACGGTATTACTCTTCAGCAGCTGTTAGATGCCGATGTCCAGAGCAATATCGCCCTGAGAAACGGTCAGGGAATCTATGTTCAGTCCTCTCGCCGGCTGAACCTTGCTGGAAATATCTTGGGTGAGAATAGCCGTTTTGGCCTGCGCATGAGCAGCTCTAAGGACATCAACATCACCGAGAATAACATCTATGATAACCAGATCGCAGGCGCTAATCTGGTGGACTGCATTGGAAATTTGCTCTACCATAACATCTTCGCAAAAAATGGCTTCCAGAACGCTGCGGATAACGGGCAAAACCAGTGGGATGGCGGGCCTGCGGTCGGCGGCAACTACTGGAGCGACCATCAGGTCTTAGGAAATCCAGGAAATGCGGCGCGCCAAATTCCCGGGGGCGGCGTAGATCGCTATCCTTTCCAGGACCCGCGGGGGTGGCTCTGATGGATCAAAAGGATCTTGATCTCCTCAAGATCGCCCAGGACGGTGTGCAGCTTACATCGCGGCCCTATCGGGTCTTAGGAGATCTGGTGGGCATATCCGAGCAGGAGGTTATAGTTCGCCTGCGTGCCCTGCAAGAGGAGGGCATAATTCGTCGCTTTGCCGCCACCATTGGTCACAGGGCTCTGGGAATTGTGGCCAATGCCATGATTGCCTGGAAGGCGGCTCCCGAAGATTTGGAAAAAGCAGGCGTTCTATTTGCCTCAGTCGATGAGGTCACTCACTGCTACGAGAGGGCGACAGCCGAGGACTGGCCTTATAATCTTTACACCATGGTCCATTCAAAAAGCCGGGATGACTGCCTGAAGATAGCAGATCAGCTATCGAAAAGATCAGGCATAAGTGATTACAAGGTGCTCTTCAGCGATTTTGAGTACAAGAAGACAAGTGCCAGGATTTAAGTGGGGCGATATGGTCGAACAAAGAGATACAATATCGAGAAGGCCAATCCTGCCCCTTTTTCTGGACCTCACGTCCAAGCTTGTGGTGATTTTCGGTGGAGGAAAGGTCGGCGAGCGCAAGGCCGGGCTGTTTTCCCAATATGGGCCGGTGAGAGTTTTGTCTCGCGATTTCTCCCCCTGCCTCCTGGATCTGGCGGCGGACCCGCAAAGGCAGATTGAGCTTGTGGAGTGCGATCTATCCTGTGATTTCGCCAAATATCTGCAGGGTGCATTCATCGCAATACCAGCCACAAGCGACTCAAAATTAAATCGCGCCATAGAAGAGGAGGCTGCAGCGCAGGGAATCCTCGTGAACAAAGTGGAGGGTGTTGGCGATGTGGTGGTTCCATCAATTCTGCAAAGGGGCTCCATCGCTATTGCCATCTCTACCGAAATCCCGGGCCTTACCAAGTATCTTCGCCTCCGGTTGGAAGAGGAGCTGACTGGGAACTATCAGGACATGGCCCGATTGCTCTCTCAAATAAGGAGGGAGAACAAAGAGCTTGTGCCCATGCAGAAGGATCGCGCCCGCATAATCTGGGAGATATTATTGGACGATGAGGTTTGGAGGCTTCTAGAAGTCTCCTATGAAAAGGCCTATATGAGAGCCCGCTCACATGTTTGTCTCGATGAGCGAGATAGCCTCGATGCTGGTGACACACCGCAAGGCCTCCATTGATGAGATTGAGCGGGCCTGGCACGGAGATGTGCAGACCCTTCTCAAATGGGTGTGCTCACAGGAGAGGGTGGAAGAGTGCGCTGTACTCAAGACCTGCAACCGTGTCGAGATTTATATCGTCAGTGTACGCGGCGAGAAGGTGCTCTTCGACCTGGCCAAAAAAGCGCGCGTTTCTTCTCGTATAATCGATTTTCATGATCATGATGAATCTCTGCTTCACCTCCTGCGCCTGGCCTCAGGTCTTGAGTCTATGATCCTCGGCGAGGATCAGATCTTGGGTCAGATGAAGGAGCTTGTGCAGATGGCGGCCAGGGCCGGAACTACAGGATGGATTCTGGATACGGCCTTCAAAAAAGCCATTGCTGTCGGAAAACGGGTAAGGAAGGAGACCCAAATTAACGAGAGGTCCGTATCCGTGGGCTCTGCCGCCGTTGACCTGGCGCAGGAAATTCTCGGGAGTTTAAAGGGAAAGTCCGTTCTGGTAATTGGTGCCGGAGACACTGGGGAGCTCATATCCCGGGCGCTCATGGCTAAGGATATCTGCTCGCTGGCGGTCACTAACAGAACCTACAGCTCTGCCCAGTCTCTCGCCGGCTGTCTGGGCGCGCAGGCCGTGCCCTTCGAGGAGATGAAAATTCGCCTCAAGACGGCCGATGTGGTCATCAGTGCCACCTCGGCGCCCCATTATATTCTTCTCAAGGAGGATATCGAGAAGGCCATGGAGGGCAGAGATAACAAACTGCTTATCATCGATATTGCCAATCCCAGAGACGTAGATGAGGCGGCAGCAGAGGTTCCTGGGGTCGAGCTGCATAACATTGACAGCCTGAGGAATATCAGCAGCGAGAACATGCTGCAGAGGATGGCGGAGGTCAATCGAGTCGAAGCCATCATCGCTGAAGAGATGGGGCTTCTAAAGGCCAAATACAAGAGGAAAGAGGCTGAGGATCTGTTGGCCCGGCTATATTCCCAGGCTGAGGTCATCAAGGATCAAGAGGTCAAGCGGGCCATGAACAAGCTCTCGGCCAGGCATACTCTGGGCGAGATCGAGCAGAAGGTGCTGCAAGACATGAGCCATTCCATCGTTAACAAGCTCTTCTCCGAGCCCACCAAGACGCTCAAGCGAGCGGCGGAGCAGGGAGATACAGAGGTCCTTAAGGTTGTCAGTGAGCTATTCCGGCTGGAGGAAAAGATATGAGGCGAATGAGGAGGCTAAGAGCGCCAGGAATCCGGGAGATGGTGGCGGAAACCAGTCTATCCTGCAATGATTTGGTTCAGCCCATCTTCGTGGATGAGAGAATATCCGTGCCGAGGGCAATTGAGGCCATGCCCGGTCAGTTCCGGCAGAGCCTGGAGAGCGTGGCGACGGAGGCGGGAATCCTCGAAGATCTGGGCGTGCCTGCTGTGCTTTTATTCGGCCTGCCAGCTCTTAAGGATGAGATAGGCTCTGGTGCCTACGATCCGCATGGCATAATTCAGAAGGCGGTAGCTGCCATCAAGGAGACCACCAGTCTGATAGTAATAACCGATTTATGCCTGTGTGAGTACACCAGCCACGGGCACTGCGGCCTCGTCCGGGGCGAGAAGATCCTCAATGACGAGACACTGCCATTATTGGGAGAGACGGCCTTGAGCCACGCTGCTGCGGGTGCTGATATTGTAGCTCCCAGTGGCATGATGGATCACATGGTGCAGGCCATACGAACTGCTCTGGACCTGGACGGATACACAGACACGTCCATCCTCTCCTATTCTGCCAAGTATGCATCTACCTTTTACGGCCCCTTCCGAGAGGCGGCCGAGTCCGGCTTTGCCTGGGGCGACCGCAAGGGGTACCAGATGAATCCCGCCAACTTTTCCGAGGCGCTCTGGGAGGTGCAACTGGATGTCGAAGAAGGTGCGGACATGGTCATGATCAAGCCGGCCATGCCCTACCTCGATGTTCTGCGCGCCGTCAAGGACATGTTCGGCATGCCTACCGCCGCTTATCAGGTCTCAGGCGAGTATTCCATGATCGCTGCTGCGGCAAAACAGGGCTGGCTGGATGAGAGGGCGGCCTTCCTGGAGGCTTTAACCTGCATCAAGAGAGCGGGCGCGGATATGATAATCACATACTGGGCCAAGGAGTACGCCAAGCTCGGCCTGTAAAATCAGAACGTTAGGTTGGAGGAAGCGAATCTCCACACCTATGCTTTTTTGCCTAAAAAGTCAGCTCAATGGTTCTGCCGTTCATTATGTCTTCCTCGCTCACATCGAGATTTATCGTCTTCACGGCATCTTTGTTTCCAGAGAAGACCAAATACGGATTGACGGCATGGCACCCATTCCTGCTTTCTGTGGAGTATGGAACTCTTATCTCAAATGAGTCATTATTTGCGTTCGCCTCATTGCCGTACATGAAGGGCCTCCCTTGATTAGAGGTCATATTAAGCAGGGCGCCTACCTTCTGATTCGGCCCGGTCCGAACCTTTATCAATGCCCCTGGAACATACTCAAAAATCTTGACCGTGCTCTTATCCCGGCTATCTCCCAAGAATGTCTTCGATTCATAGATCAGCCGGAAGTGGCCTGTGCCCGCGCCATCAAAGAGATAGAGCCTTGCCAAGGTGGTATTGAAGAGCCTTTCCAGTGGTATGGCCGCATATTGCGAGCCATAGTCTTCCATTCTCATATAGCTGCTCAGATCCTCATTGGCCCAGGTAGTGAGGGCGGCAAGTTTTCCGTAAATCAGGCTATAATCAGCAAGGATGTATCTAGATCTCCTCGCATCCAGCACGGCTGTGGCTTCATCCTCGCTTTCCGATAGATAGAATTTTGCAGCATCCTCCACACCCGCCTGGAAATTGTTGGCTACTACCGGCCTCTCGGCCAGGTAGAGGATCCAGTTGCCATAGTCCCACCAGCTCATGACGCTGTACTCGGCGGTTTTTTGGGGAGCCGCAAAGAAGCTGGTTGTGTTGCTGTTTCCTTTCAGCCAGGTAAGCGACTCCGCCCAGTCGCCCGCTACTGCAGGGGGAGTACTCTGGGCAAAGGAGGCAGCATCCCAGGCGGTGGGCAGGACAAGCAGCAAAAATAAAACTGCAACCAATAATCTCGGAGATCTTGCAGCCATGGGGGTCCCTTCTTTTTGCCTCTTGTTGGCTATATCCAGTAAAAAAAAGAAGAGTATACTTATCAACAGTCCCATCGAGATCGTAGAGATGTAGAGGAATCTGGACTGCCCGAAGGTGAGAATGATTGTGTATGCCATCCATAGCAAGAGAAGGATCAGGCCCTGCCTCTTTGCACCAGTGCTGCGACGGATGTAAATTAAGGACACGGCCATCCCTCCCAGGGAGAAGAGAAGATTCAATCCCAGTAGAGAGAAGACCACCTGCGAAAAGGTCCCTGCATCATAGATGAGTGGCTCGGCCTCGCCGATCTTTCCAATCATCCCTCCTCCCCATATGTATTCGAACCCCGACTGAATCATTGCAGCCACACCGAAAAATCCGCCGGCAAGCACTGAGAGCAGCGCAAATAAGGCAGATATTATCAGGATGCTCAGAGGAAATGCCTTCCAGGACATCTTCCTCTTTGCCACGATGCTGGTAAGGGCAAACATGATCGAAAGGGCAACGATCATTGCTCCTATTCCCTGGAAGGATGCAGAGAGAGCGGAAGTATTCCCAAACGGCAGAACAAGGACAAAAGCAATAGCAAAAGCAGCCAAGAGCATTGTCGCGGTCGCTTTAGATGATTTGCCCTCTTTGAGGTCCAATGTCATCTGGACGGCCGCATAAAGCGGGAATATTGCCAGGTAGATATCTGCCCCCTGCCAGGTATATGCCAGGGCGGCCATGGCAACACCTGAAGCAATGGCGTAGTGGTATCTCTTCTCACTCCGGCTGATGGCCATGATCATGAATAGGAGTATGATGAGTGAAAGCAGTACCTCCAGACAGTGGTGATCCATGGCTGCAAACATCGTATAGAGGAGATAATATGGTGCCAGGGCGGCCATGAATGCGGCGAGGAGTGCGACTTTGTGATCGAAGAGCTCTCTGACTATGTAATAGACCGCTACTATGGCTATGATGCCTATGATCATAGGTACAAGACAGGCGACCATCTCCACTCCTGCTTTGCTATGCTGGCCAAAAGCCACACAGAGGGCGGCAGAGATCTGATCGAAGAGGGGGGGCCAGGTTATCTCCAATCCCTGAGGATAATTCAGGTAAGAGTCGAACCAGAGCGTATTGGGAAAATGGTTTGCAGTAAACAAAATTCTGCGCATATGGTAATACTCATCGTAACCCGGCAGCAGAATGCCATTTTCGGTTAATGAGTTTCTCCCCGCAAACAACCTCAACAAGAGGCCCAGGATTAAAACTGCAAAAAGCTCTGCCGGCTCGCTCCTCCTCCTCCCTTGATCCATGGTTCTCGATAATGAGATGTAATATTTAAGAGTTTCACATGATCTTCAATTTTCAAGATCCTCCTGCCATGCCAGATCGCTGGACTGGCTATTGTCAATGTCCTGGCTGTCAAAGATCACCAGCTCATAGATGACCTCATTCTCTCTTACCTCTGCCCGAATGCCATAGCTCTCTTCCATCTCTACAAATATTTCTTCCTGCATATCCAGGCCGTGTTCAAGCTCAAAGCCCTCCATCTCTTCCAGGGAAAAGCCATGGTCTGATGCAACATTCGCCTTAATCTCTTCTAAGATCTCCAGCTGCTCTGCAGTGGCCAGGTAGATTATGAAACCGTTGATCTTATCCTCGATAAAGTCAATCATGAGCAGAAATTCCCAGGGATCATTTGCGATCTTGAGTTCTCCTTTGCTCTTCAGATCATCGATCAGTGCCGTAGAGAGCTCGAGATCATCCGCCGCCTGATGCATGGCGGCAAAGAGAGAATCGTGGGCTATAGCAATTTCATCAATGATCTCCTTCCAGAGATCGTAGGTAATGCCAAACAAGTCAAAAGCTCCTCAGGACGTTGGTATTAGATCTTGGCTCTAATTGTGAGTATGTAATTATCATCAAAGGTTATTCAAACTTTTGAGATCGGAGACGAAATCATTCATGAGATTTCTATTTCTCAAGACGGCGGCAGGATGATAGGTGACAAAAAAGCGATCCTGCAAAATCTGGCCGCGCAAGATTGTGACGCCCTGCCTATCTAAGATGGCCTGTGTAGCCGTGTTTCCCATCAGGCAGATGATTTTAGGATGGAGAACGTCGATTTGAGCCTGCAAATAGGGGCGACATTGATCGATCTCTGCTTTTTTCGGCTTTCTGTTTTGCGGGGGGCGGCATTTAATGACGCTGGTTATGAATACCTTTGCTCTCTCCAGGCCTGCCTGCTCTAAAGCCGCATCCAACAGTCTTCCCGCCCGGCCTACGAATGGCTTTCCGGTGAGGTCCTCTTCTTTGCCGGGGGCTTCTCCCACCAGCATGATTTCGGCGGGTGCGGGGCCGCTGCCCGGTACGGCTTGCGTTCTCCCTTCCGAGAGGGGGCAAAGGCGGCATGTACAGATTTGCTGGTCAAGGTGGCGAAGATCGACATGGTCCATGAAGATGACTTTTTCATTTACGTTATTGATATCTTTTTCTCCACAGAAAACGAAAGGTTCTTATTTGCTCAAAACCTGTAGCCAAATGAGGAGGGCACGAGATGCAGTTTGCAGAGTGGACTTATCCCTTGAGGAAGTTTGACGACATCTATTATACCATTGAGAGGATCGTTTACGGCAAGGGTGAGCTGAAGGGATTCACCACGGAAGATATCTATAATAACCTGAGAGATAAGCGCTTTTTCCAGGATGCTCAGGACCTGAACCGATACCTGCTGGATAACGGGGCAAAATATAAGATAAGAAAGATCGACGCTGTCTGGGAGCGCTACTACTAGTTACCATGAATAGTAACTAGCGCTTCATCGTACTTTTTTCTGCAAAGTAGATATTTCTTTCATCAATTCCCAACTCCACGAATCTGCCCGTGGCCAGAATGCTGTGGCTGTGCTTGAGCGGTGCTACCCTTACGCCTGCGGATACTACCGATTCGGGCGGCAGAGTGGCATTCTCGCCGATAACGGCGATAAGGTTCTCTCCCGTGCCATTTTCTCCCCCCAAAACGCTATGCTCCTCGATGGTGGAGTGGCGGCCAACGATGGTGCGGCGTATGCTCACCATGTGCTGAATATGGGCGAAGCTCATGATCATGCTCTCTTTGATCTCCACATCGCGTTCGATAAGGCTGGTATGGCCGATGTGAGAGTTCTCGATGGTCACGCCCTTTTCGATGTGGCAGTTTCTGCCGATGGAGACGTTGCCCAAAAGCTTTATTTCTCCGGAGGCGAGGAAGGGCTCGAGTTTCGCTAATGTGCTGGGATGAATCCACTGATTGGGCTTATAGTGGTACTTGCGATCGAAATGGCGGACGGCTCCGGAGAGGCTGTCCATGGCCGCCTGATGCAATCGCTCTGGCGTGCCTATGTCGATCCAGTATCCTGTGATAGGGAAGCCGTAAACGGGATAGCCGTTCTCTGTCAAATAAGGGATCAGGTCGCCGCCGATGTCGCGGGCTTTATCACCCATCCTGGCCAGTACCTCGCGAATCTGGGGCGAGAAGAGGTAGAAGGCGGTGTTAATCATGCGGCTGGGCTCGCTTCCTGTTTTCGGCTTTTCCACGAACCCCTTTATGCGCATATCATTATCCACGCGGGCCACGCCGTACTGGGAGACATTCTCTTCCGGTCCCAGCTCTTTCAGGGCCACGGTGAGCAAGGGCTTGTGCGTTCTATGAAACTCGACAAAGCTTGCGAGGTCGATGTCGATGACGTTGTCGCCCGAGACCACCAGCAGGTCGTCGTTGATGTCGTAGTAGTTCATGCAATAGCGCAGGGAATCAGCACTTCCCTTGTCGTCGTAGAGGGGCTGGTAGCTGAAGTCCTGGTGGTCGGTGATGCCCAGGCGCTTGAAGAAGCCCTCGCCGGCTTTGAAGTAATTGCTCAGGTTGAGGGTGTTGCTGGCACCCTTGCTGCCCAGGATGAACCTTCTGCAGCCTTGACTGGCTAAAACCCGGAAGAGATTGGCGATGATGGCGGTGTCGCATAGCTCCACCAGCGGCTTGGGCTGGTCTAGAGTAAGCGGGTACAAACGCGTTCCTGAGCCGCCGACGGTGGCTAAGACCTGGGGAAACATGGCTGCTGATTAGGTATCCGCAAATATTAAGCCTGTCGCTTAATCTTCGGGCGATATGTGCTTCGCCTAGTAGCCACGCATGATCCTCATGATGATGCGGGCGATCATGAAGGCGAGGACGAATAGGATGACGTAGAAGGCTATACTCATTATGTCCATGGAGGGATGCTTGTCATTTCTGGTTTAAAGATTTGACTGAAAAAGAAGCCGCGTTTTCATTTTTCCTGGGACCTGCTGCCCAGACGTCCGTGCATGCGAGTCCTTCGTGCGATTTGTTTATGCGGTGGCGGTGGTATCGTCAGCCTATTTGGTTTTATAACGTTTCAACCACAATAACCTGAAGTCAGCTACCGGAAATAGCAAAGAGCCAAATAGTTGCAGTGAGCGGGGCGAAAATATCCGATTCTGCAAAAGATTGATCTCCCATAACCACCCCTACATCTGAGAAATAGGTGCGATCCATGATTCAGACCGAGGCCATAGAAAAGGCGAAGGAGCACTTCGCCAAGCTGCTGGTGGAGCAGCTTTTGCGTGTTGATCAGATAAAAGCAGGAGAGGACTGGGTTGACTACAGCAAACTCCAGCCCCTCATCATCGGCGTTGTAGGCGGCGACGGCATCGGCCCCTACATCACAGAGCAGGCCGTGCGCGTCCTGAGCTACGTGCTGGCCGATGAGATTGCCGAAGGGAAGGTGGAGCTGCGGGACATCCCTGGCCTGGACATCGAATCAAGGGTCAGGGTCATGAAGGCTCTTCCCGAGGACGTCCTGGCGGCGCTTAAAGAGTGCCACGTTATCCTCAAGGGCCCCCTCACCACCCCCAAGAAGGGAGACAAGTGGCCCAACCTGGAGAGCGCTAATGTCTCCATGCGCCGCGAGCTGGACCTCTTCGCCAACGTCCGTCCCGTTAAGGTCCCTGAGAAGGGCATCGACTGGATCTTCTACAGGGAGAATACCGAGGGCGAGTACGTTTTAGGCAGCAAGGGCTACAATGTCACCGACGACCTGGCCGTGGACTTCAAGGTCATAACCACGCCCGGCGCAGAGAGGATTGTGCGCCTGGCCTTTGAGTATGCCAAGAAGAATGGCATTAAAAGGGTCTCAGCGGTCACCAAGGCCAATGTCATCAAGGCCACGGACGGCAAATTCCTGGAGACGGCCAAGCGTGTGGCCAGGGAATATCCGGACATCGCATTCGACGATTGGTTTGTGGATATCATGGCCGCCAAGCTGGTGGACGAGAAGCGCAGGAAGGACTTCAAGGTCATAGTGCTGCCCAACCTCTACGGGGACATTCTCACCGACGAGGCGGCCGAGTTTCAGGGCGGAGTGGGCACGGCGGGAAGCGCCAACATCGGCAAGCGTTATGCCATGTTCGAGGCCATCCACGGATCGGCTCCGCGCATGGTGGAGGAAGGCAGAGCTGCCTATGCCGATCCGGCCAGCATGATGCGCTGCTGCGTCATGTTGCTGCGGCACATCGGCTTTGTGAATCAGGCGGCCAAATTGGAGAATGCGCTGGACATCTGCGGCCAGTTGGAGAGGAAGGTTGTCCTTACCGGGAGAGCAGATGGGGCAACAGGTGCACAGTTTGCTGATTATGTGATGCAGACCCTGGGGGCAAAGCTTTAGCTAAAATAATCACATAATAGTATCTGTGGAAAATCTAGCTGAAGCATTATTGGGCCTCAGCCGGGAGGACCGCTCCCTGCTCAGTGCTATTGAGACCGGGATGAAGACTCACGAATGGGTCCCATCCTATGTGATCTCAGAGTTATCCGGCCTGCCGGTCCGCAAGGTGGAGTTTCGGCTGGGCCAACTTTTTGAAAAGAAGCTGGTAGATCGGGAGAGCATGCACTATCTCGGCTACCGCATAGACTTTGATGCCTATGATCTTCTGGCACTGTCCGATTTAGTGAAACGGGGGACGGTGAAAGCCTTTGGTGAGAGAATCGGGGTAGGCAAAGAGTCGGTGATATACGAAGCTCTGGGAGAGACTCACCTGGCCATCAAATTCCACCGTCAGGGAAGGACCAGCTTCAAACATATTCGCCGCCTGCGCGATCATCTCACCGATCAGACCAAAGTGCCCTGGATTTATGCCGCCGCTCTGGCAGCTCGCCACGAGTTTGCCATCATGGAGAAGCTCTATCCTATCGTATCCATTCCCAGGCCGTTTGCTGTAAGCCGCCATGTCCTGGCCATGGAATTTGTGAGCGGCCCGGCCCTCAACCGCATCACGCTCTCCGATCCAGAGAACGGATTGAACATGATCTTGGGTGAGGTGGGAAAGGCCCGGAGGCTGGGCATCATTCACGCTGACCTTTCCGAGTTTAACGTAATGGTGGACGAGTCCGGCCCCAAGATCATCGACTGGCCTCAGGCGGTAGAGGTCGCCCATCCTCATGCCCAGGAGCTATTGGAGAGGGACCTGGTCAACATCTTGCGCTTCTTCGAGCGAAAATACAGGATAGAAATGCCACTGGAAAGGGCGCTCTCGCGCGTCCGGGAGGCAGAGAACCATTGAGCATATTTGGTGTGGACATCGCTAGCGGCTCGCCATCCGGCAGAAGGCCGCCAAGCTACTCAATGGTGATGCTGGATGGGGGAGACGTTGCCTGTTTTCACATGATCAGCCGGCATAAGCTGATCCGGCTCATCAGGGAGCGCCAGCCGGAGATTGTGGCCATGGACAACCTCCACGAGCTGGCCTCGGATCGAAGGGAGCTGATCAATATTCTGCGCCGGATGCCTCCCACCACTAAGATGGTGCAGGTGACGGGCGCAGAAAAGCCGGAGTCCCTGGTCAAGCTGGCCCGCTACCATGGCATCACCTTCGACCGCACCAAGCCCCTGCAAGAGGCGGAGGCCTGCGCCCGGCTGGCTGCCAAGGGAGTAGGCGTTGTTCTATCCGCCTTCCAGGAGAGGACCTGGATTAAGGTGAGCCGGCGACGCTCGCTGGGTCGGGGCGGCTGGAGCCAGAACCGCTACACTCGCAAGATTCATGGCGCAGTGATGAGCCTGGCGCGCGAGGTAGAGCGGCAACTTCGGGAGGCTGGGCTGCAGTACACCACCAGGGCAGTGGAGGGCCTGGGCGGCTATACCCGGGCCGAGTTTGTGGTGGAAGCCTCCCGCGAGAAGGTGCATATCAATCCCGGCTACTACAGCGATGCACAGCTGCTGGTGCAGAGCATGGAGCGGCCCGAGCTGCAGTACAAACCACTTTCGCAAGGGCGCGGATACATCATCGTGGGCCTGGATCCGGGAACGACGACGGGCATCGCCGCGCTGAACCTGTCCGGCGAGCTGGTGGACCTGATCAGCTCCAGGGCTATGTCCTCCTCGGATGTGATTGAATGGATCGCGGCGCGGGGCAGACCGCTTGTAGTCGCCACAGATGTTTTTCCAACGCCGGGCAGCGTGGAGAAGGTCAAGCGCGCTTTTAATGCAGTTCTCTATTCTCCGGGCGGGGACATTCCTGCGGAAGAGAAGATTGCTCTGGGAAAGGAATTTGGTTACAAGAACGATCATGAACGTGATTCTCTGGCGGCGGCCATTAGCGCTTTTAAAAAATACAGGAACAAGTTCTTGCAAGTGGAAAAGAAGGTTCCCTCCGAGATCGATCCCGACGAGGTGAAGGCCCTTGTGGTGCGGGGCTATTCCATTGAAAATGCCATCGCTGAATTGGTGCCTTCTTCTCTCGCCCCCTCCAGGCCGAAGGCAACGTTGCCGGGGGCGGAGAAAGCCGTTCTTGATGTACAACTCGAAGTCTCTCCTGATGTCACAGCCCTGCGCCTGCAAAACCAGCAGCTTGCCGAGCAGGTCAGAACGCTGCGCTCTTACCTGGATGAGCTGCGCTCCGGTTTAGCGGAAAAAGAGGTCGCCCTGAGGGTAGCGAACGGCAAACTGGATCGCCTGCGGGACAAAACAGCTCGCGAGATCAAGCGGCAGCATGAGATCAAGATCCGAGACAAAGAGATCGAGCGTCTGCGGTCGGTGTTGCGCTCGGAGCGAAAGTACATCAAAAAACTGAAGAAAACATTAGAACGCCAGAAGAAGGCAGAGATAATTGAGGAAACACGCGGCCTGCAAAAGCTCAAGCCTCTGGCGGCCTTTACCCGCGAGGCGGTGCAGCTTGCTGCGGCGCAATATGGCCTGGAAAAGGGGGACTGGCTTTTTCTGGAGGATGCCAGCGGCGGTGGAAAGAGCACGGTTGAGCTTCTGCGGGAAAAGGAAATCGCAGGAGTGGTGGCGCAGGGCGAGTTGAGCCCTGCCGTGCGTGAGCACTTCTTGCAGATGGGCATTCCCATCTTCTCTCGCAAAAATCTGCCTGTGCAGAAAATCAATAGCATGCCCTTCATGCGGCCGGAGGATGTGGCTGCGGCCAGCGCTGCCTGGGAGGAGGAGATGAAAGATCGCCTGGCCAGGTTGCAGGAAGAGCGGCTGGAGAGCCTTTTCCAGGAGTACCGGGTGGAAAGAAAGAAGGAAGAGAAGAGAAAGCAAAAGCTTGCCGGGGAATCTCCGGGCTCTGAGAATTGAGATATTAAGATGTTTTCTTAAATCTTATGAGTTACGCATACTTATTCCCAAATATGCTTATTAATTAGGTTTCTCTCTTAATTCTTGGTGGTAACATTGTTTTCAGTCCGGTCACTACTATTATGCTTATTATTATCAGCTCTGCTGGCAGGCTCAGCTTCTGCAGAAGATGCCGCCATCAACGCCGCTGACAACGCCTGGGTGCTCATCAGCGCCGCTCTGGTCCTGATCATGATCCCCGGCGTGGGCCTCTTCTACGGGGGCATGGTCCGAAAGAAGAACGCCATCTCCACGATCATCTTCAGCTTTGCCGTGATGGGCGTGATAAGCCTGCAATGGATCTTGTACGGCTACACCCTGGTCTTCGGAAAAGACATTGGCGGGCTCATAGGCGGCCTGGACTTCCTGGGCCTGACGGGCGTAGGCATGGGCGTCAAAGAGGGCCTGACCATTCCCTCGCTCACCTTCATGATCTTTCAGGCCATGTTCGCTATAATTACGGTCTCCCTGATCACGGGATCTTACGTGGAACGAATCAAGTTCAGCTCCTTTCTCGTCTTCTCCTTAGCCTGGGCTACTTTGGTCTACGATCCCGTGGCCCACTGGGTTTGGGGCGGGGGCTGGCTGCAACAGATGGGCGCCCTGGACTTTGCGGGTGGCATAGTGGTGCATATCACTGCCGGGGTTTCCGCCATGGCCGTGGCTATGGTCATCGGTGTGCGCAAGGGCTTTGGCACAGACCCAATGGAGCCACATAACATTCCCACCACAGTCATGGGCGCGGCCCTGCTCTGGTTTGGATGGTTCGGCTTTAACGCGGGCTCGGCTCTGGCGGCAAACGGCATCGCCGCCAATGCCTTCGTCACTACCAACACCGCAGCTGCGGCTGCGGCTACCACCTGGATGCTCCTCTCCTGGCGGCAGAGGGCGCCCTCTGCTCTGGGCATGGTCACGGGCGCTGTGGCCGGGCTGGCTGCGATAACGCCTGCCGCGGGATTCGTGACGCCCCTGGCGGCCATTCCCATAGGTATCGTGGCTGCGGTTGCCGGCTATTATGCCATCGTACTCATCCGGGGCAGCGGCAAGGTGGACGACTCGCTGGACGTCTTGGCCTGTCACGGCATCGGCAGCACCTGGGGCGTACTGGCCACCGGCATCTTCGCCACCATCGGGGCCACGGGCCTTCTAGCAGGAAACTCTCATCAAGTGCTGGTGCAGCTCATGGCCATAGCTGTTACATGGGGCTACTCCTTTGTCGTCACCTTTGGCCTGGCCAGGATCATCGACGCTGTCATGGGCCTGCGCGTGCGGGATGAGGAAGAATCGGTGGGCCTGGACATCAGCCAGCACGGCGAGGGCGCTTACATGTAAAGTGGGGAAAGATGAAGAAGATTGAAGCTATAATTCGGCCCGAGAAGCTGCACCTGCTGCGGAGCAAGCTGGACCTGAAGGGCTTTTCGGGAATGACTGTGACGGATGTCAAGGGCCGGGGCCGGCAGAAGGGCATCGCCCTTCAGTGGCGGGCCGGAGACTATCGGGTGGAGTTCCTGCAGAAGATAAAGCTGGAGATGGTGGTAGATGACAAGGACGCGGAAGCTGTAATCGACCTCATCTGCGAGTTTGCCCAAACGGGCGAAGCCGGAGACGGCAAGATCTTCGTCTACCCGGTTGAGGACGTGGTGCGGGTAAGGACGAAGGAGAGGGGGTGCGGGGCGGTTTAGGGGGCGCACTCCGGGGGTATGAATCATGCCCTGCCTGAAGTCTGGGGTCTTTTCTACCCCTGCACCCAAACTTGATAATCATGCTGCTGCGCGCACGAGCGGGTGCGGGCCGGTGGGCGCTGCAAAATGAGGCGAATGGGGATCTCACTCTATCGGCCAGCCGGGTATGGCCTTGTCGATCTCCTCCATCAGCCGCCGGGTCTCCGCCAGGGCCACGATGACTTTTTGATATTGCATGAGATCGTCAAAGGAGAGCTGCCTGCCTCTGTGGTCCTTCAGCCACTTCTCGCAGACCTTGTAGCCGCCCACGTGAAACTCCCAGACCTCCTTGGGGACGCCCTCGAAGTACTGCGTCTTGTTGATGTAGACGTAGCCAGGCTGGCCTTCCTCGTAGACCACGAACTTGGGGAAGCCCTTCTCCACGATATTGTCTCCCGCCACGGGATAGCGGGTGAGAAGCTGGGTGAGCTGGGGCGACTCCAGCAGATGCAGCGTCACCAGTTCCTCACCCAGGATGCAGAGCTTCTTGAAGAGTTCCAGGTTGGTGGTCAGAGGCACGCGAGGGAAGTCGATCTTCAGGAATTCGGCGTAGCGCTGGCGGTAGGTGGGCGAGTGGAAGACGGCGTAGATGTAGTCGAAAATGTCCTCCGGGCCGAAGGTGGCGGCCAGGTCGCCATGGCCGTCGGAGACGAAAGCGAGGCCGAGGCGGGATGCGAAGGCGGAGACGAAATCGGGATTGAGGTTGGGGGTGCGCCCCTTTGGGCCCGGTTGCCAAGATGTTGTTGGAAGTCGTCTTTGTCTGCTCTCTTTATTAGCAGATTCCGGATAGAGGTATATTGGGAAAAGATAATTGACTTCTTTCAGCGATACCATATGATGCTGTATTATTTGCGAAGTGCAGAATACGTGCTCCCATCCACGTCCTATTTCGACCGAGCGTGTAGTACTGATTCCAAGATTGTTTCCTGCTAACATATGATTCATAAATTCTTTAACAGGCCATCTAACTAAGGAATTATGATAGAATAGCCATCGTGTATCAAATGGACGATAAAGGCAATAGTTGAGACAGGATTCATAATCATTGAGACCACGCACAATTCTTTGTGATTCTTCGAGCGTTTTTTCTCTAACATCACGAAGTCCGTAGAATTCTTTGGCGTGATCTATAGATGAATTAGCGAAGTCATGAACACGATTCAACAATTCATCTCGATCGAAGTCAAATACAAATTTATCTCTTGATGAAATCAATCCTGTGTTATTTATTGGCATTATCTCTGAAATTTTCCATCCTCTTTCATATTCATTAAGTTGAGCTATATCTTGAGGTATGAAAAGATAGAACGAAGTTTTCGGATAAAGTTGAATCCAACTGATATTATTAATACTATTTTCCAAAAGATAATGATATTTGGTTTCTCTAGACCCCCAAAGGCTTGCATAGCGGACGTTTGCTGAAGTTTCTTTTTTTGTTTTTGACATTTTAATAAATATGCCAATAGTTACACCTTGCTGGATATCAAAGACATTTTCATCGTCTGAGCCATCAGGTGCTCGTTCTTTTTTCTTAGAATTTCCATGCAAGTCAAGAATATAAATTTCGTCGAATGCATTCATTAATTGCTGACGCATTCCTCGAAATGTAGGATTATCTAGATAGCCATGATTGGTAATTAGGGCGAGAATGCCTGAGCCAGTGTGCTCTATCCTCCATTGGCCCCAGCGGATGAACTTCACGTAATCATCCTGTAGCCATTTTGGATTTTTTTCACCCAATGGCTTCCCATCTACGAAATAGTAATCCTGTAGCAACTGGCCTATGAAGTTGAGCTTCTTCTTTTTTCCCACCATTTCCCAGCTACTATTAGCGGAGTGTCCCGAGTAAGGCGGATTTCCCAGTACCACCATTATGGGCAGATCTCTTTTCACCCGCGACGCCGCATTCGCCTCTTCGCTCAGGATGCGGTAAGCTCCAAAAAGCTTCTGCCACTCGCTGGGGGCTTCGTCCAACGTATTGGTTAGATAAATTCCCAGCCGCTCGTCTCCCTTAAAATCGTACTGCCATTGCTTCTGCTGCTCCTTGGGCAGATCGTAGCCCGCCAGCTGCATTCCCAGCTTGAAGTGAGCCACGGCGTAAGGTGCCATGAGCAGCTCGAAGCCGAATAATCGCGGAAGCAGGTGATCTCGCACGTAAGCCGACCAGAGCCCGGCGTCCCCCCGCTTCATGAACTCGTCCCGGATGAAGTCCATCACGGTGTAAAGAAATGTCCCAGTTCCGCAGGCGGGATCGAGAATCAGCACCTTCGGCCTTTCCTCCTGCACCGTCTTGAGAAGCTTGCTTCTATCCGGTCGGCCCTGCTCATCCAGGAACGCCTCCTCCCGATCGTACTCGACGATATCAGCCGTGTGCGCCAGCCCGCCTTCCAGACCGAAGCGCGTCTTCAGAATGTAATCCACCGACTTGACGATGTACTGCACCACGGGCTCCGGTGTGTAGTAAACGCCCCGCTTCTCTCGTGTCTTGGGATCGTAGGCTGCCAGGAATGTCTCGTAGAAATGCACAATCGGGTCTTCCTGTTTGGTGCGTTTTCCGAAGTTCTCCAGCACCTTCTCCATATCCGTGTTGGCTAAAATCTGCACCAGATCGTCCACGAAATCAACATAAGGCTCCTCGTCCAGACTGGAGCCGGTGATGGTCTCGAAGAGCTTCTTCAGAAAAGGATTGGTCTTGGGAATCTCGCGAGCAGCCCCCAGCCGCTGGAAGGGGCCTGGCCCCTTGTGATTGACCCGCGCCGCAAAAAGCCCGTAGACTATGGTCTGGGCATACATGTCTGCGAACTCGGCAACCTTTTCCGGCTTGTTCAGATCGGGGATGAGAACCTCGGCAAAGGCATCTCGCAGTTCTCTTAGGTCTTGCGATGCTCTGTCCTTTTCAAAAGCTTCCACAATGGTATCCCGAATGATGTGAGCCAGCTTGGCCGCCCTCTCCGAGAGATCCCTGGGCGTGGTGATGGGCTGCGGAAGGCTTTCCAGGAAGAGCTTGAGAAGCTGCGCCGTCTCATCTATACCTTTCTTGTCCGGCAGGATCTTGTCACCCTTTCCAATCCGGCCCAGCCGGGCACTGTCGCGGAGCTGCCCGTCCACAAACCAGCGAAACTCCAGGTAGTCTGTCAGAATCAAATTGGGCAGAGACTTTTTGTAGCGCTGCAGTTGGTCTGAATCCTCTGCCTCATCCAGGGACTTGCCAAGGTCTTTCGTCTCCACATAACCAATGGAAAGGCCATCCCTGCGCAGGATGAAATCCGGTGCTCCGCACTCTACTCTTTTTGGTTCGTTGGTAGCACTGACCCCACTGTCCAGAGATTCGATCAGATCCTTCAGAGCCGGACGATGAGTGTGCTCTGTCGCCCTTCCCGTTTTGAATTCGCGATAAATTTTCGCCAGATACGACTTGATAACATCACTCATCGCTTAATATCTCCCAAGGCAGTTGGCTCTCTGTCTGCCTGAAGATAGTAATAAGCGTCGATCAAAAACATTCCTATTCATCGGGACTTCGCGGCTTCGCGCCATCGCGTGAAATCCTGGATCTCGTGCGAAGCTATGATTGCCAAACCTCAAGCACTAATTTGCCTGAATGCAATCCCGGAGCGTCGGCAGAGGTGGATGGAATATTCCCGCTACAAAAAGTATTTTACTGTTCTTCGTTAAATGTATTATTGATATGGAGACAAAGGAATTAATTTACAGAGAGATTGAGGTTTTCCCTGAGACTTATCTCGAAGAGATACTCGATTTTATTCATTTCTTGAAAGGGAAAGCATCAAAAGAAAAAATGGGGACAGCGATATTGAGCGAATCCGTGCTCGCAAAGGACTGGCTAAGCCCAGAGGAGGATGAAGCTTGGAAAAATTTGTGAAAGGAGATGTGGTCGTCGTGCCCTTTCCATTCTCAGATTTAACAGAAGCAAAAAGGCGTCCTGCACTCGTGCTGGCAGAACTCGACGGCGATGATAGAATCCTCTGTCAGATAACGAGTCAGCAATTCTGGGATAGATATGCAATTCCTATAAATGAATCCGACTTCGAAGAAGGATCACTTCGGAAAATAAGCAATATAAGGCCAAATCGAATATTTACTGCTGACTGCAAGATAATCCTATATAAAGCAGGCCACATAAATTCAGATAAAATCGATGAAGTTCTAAAAAAGATAATAAATATTCTAGTGAATTAATTTCATTAGCTTCCTTTTATGAGGGCGCCTTAAAACATTACTGGGCCAAGCCGGAATCTGTGAGCTTTGAGGTACCGCAGTCGAAAAAAGCGAAGAGATTAAGTTCCTATCTTCACCGGCTCCACAATTGACCTCAATGTAGCTATGGCAGACAGCGCCGCCAGATAGCTGGTCTTGGGATTTCTGGGTGAGGGAACGTTCTCTACTAAGGTCGAGATCCGCCCAAAGTCGCCCTCCACTACAATCTCATGCCGGTTTACATGGATGCCTGGATCTGCGACCACCTTAACCCGTACCTCGCTCTCCCCGGCTGCCAGGAAAAGGGTGGCGGCCACATTGACATTGGCCGGAAAAGCCTTCACAGCCTGCAGCGCGCTTCCCTCAAAGATCAGCGTCGGCCCTGCGAGCGCATCCAGGTTGATCTTATTTTCCAGAATGAAAGGAGCGCCCTTCAGCCCGCTGGGGTTTTTGGTGGTGGTGAGAGTCACGCTGCGAATTTTTCCTATGCTGGCGGACTTAAGCCCGTCGAGGCCCGATATCGCTCCTGAGGGGAGATAAACCCGCGAGCCGTGCTCTTTGGCCAGGGCCTTCACCTCGGCGAACAACTCCCTGTCCGCGAGAGCCCCTACGCTCATGATCATCAGCTTCTTTCCCTTTCCCAGCGCAGCCCTGGCAATTGCCGGAACGGCCTTCTGGCTGGCCGCCTCCACTACCACGTCGGAGAGGCTCACCAGCTCCTCCAATTTGAGCCTAGCCGGTTTGTGCTGCAAGCTATCGATCAGCGCCGCCGCTGTTTCCGGATTATGGTCGCATACCGCAACTAAATTCGCGTCTAACGCACCGGAGTCTACTGCTTTTGCAATCTCGGCCCCAATAGCGCCGCACCCAACAAGCCCAATCTTGATAGGCATCGGAGGCTATAAATCAATTGGACATCAAAATCTTTGCGGTATGCTAACCTCAGAGCTGGAGAGATTCGTGGTTGAGGACCTGGGCGAGTGGGACGAATCCAGCAGTCTCGTTCCTGAAATCGATGTTCAGGCCGTCATCATCGCTAAAGAGGATTGTATCATCTCTGGCCTGGCAGAGGCCCAGGAAATTTTTGCATATTTCGGTCTGTTGGCCACGCCTCTTTATGATGATGGCGAGTTTGTGCCCGCCGCGGGCCAGGTTATCTCTGTAAGCGGAAGTGCCAGAGCCATACTGCAATCAGAGAGACTGGTATTGAACTTCATGGCGCGCATGAGCGGCATCTCCACATTAACCCGAGAGTGCGTTCTTGCCGCTGGCGGGCGGGTGCGCATTGCCGCGACTCGCAAGACCACCCCCGGCTTTCGAGTATTCGAGAAGAAGGCTGTATTCTTAGGTGGTGGCGACACGCACAGGTTCAATCTCTCCGATGCCGTGCTCATCAAGGACAATCACATAAAAATTCTGGGCCTGGAAGAATGCCTGCGCCGCGCCAAGCAGCGCGCCAGTTTCACCAAGAAGATCGAGGTGGAGGTAGAAAGCCAGGGTGACATGATCAAAGCTGCGAAAGGCGGCGCAGATATCATCATGTTCGATAATATGGTCCCGGAGGAGATTGCTCGGGGAGTCGAGCTACTTATGGAAAAGGGCCTTAGAGGTCATATGCTTCTGGAGGCCTCCGGAGGCATAACGCTCGATAATATCCAGGAATATGCCGCTAGCGGAGTGGATGTGATTTCTCTGGGGGCCCTGACCAGAAACGCGAGATGGATCGATTTAAGCCTGGAGATCGACTCAGAGATAGAGCAAAATTCAAATCAAGAAAGAAGATAATGCTCAAAGACGGTGTTCCCGAGATGCGACGTTTCGTCTATCTGCTATCCGTAATTCTCTTGATCCAAGCAGCGCATGCAAAAGAAGCCAATGATAACGATGATGAGGTGACCTTCAAGGATTATAACCTCAATATTGGTGATCGCATTGATCTGGGCGACTATCAGATGGAGCTCATTGAGATACAGTCGGTAAGGGATGGGCTGGTGGTGATGAGGATCTCCAAGGTAGGCGGGCCCTTAGATGAGCAAAGAGCCCTCTTGCTGGACAGCCCCAATAATTTCGATAGAGGCGCGGAAAACAGGGGCATTACCATTACCGTAGCCGATATTTTCGACGAGCAGTCTGCTAAAGTGAGGATCGAGTATCAGAAGGGCCTGGGAACGCCCAGGAAGCGTGCCTCAGAAAGGCCTGCTGCGGCATTAGACAGGCCTGAGCTTTCCGTGCAAAAGAGCTTCGAGCGGAATCAAATGAGTGTAGGTGACGTGGTTAAGGTCACCGTCACCGTCAAGAACATCGGCACGGGACTGGCCCAGGGCATAAAAGCAGAAGATATACCGCCCCTTACTGAATTCTCTTATGTCGCCGGCTATCCTCCTAAGATCAAGGAGACTTTGGACTCCGGGCAGTCGGATTCGGCGGTTTATGTGATGAATGCCGTAAAAGAAGGCTCTATTCGGGTCCCTGCCATAATGGTCAGCTACACTGACGTAAAGAAGAATGCCAAATCGAATAGCTCAGAGCCTTTCAACATTCTGATAAGTCCCAAGAGCAAAGCGGATCTGTCCATAAAGCTGACCGGCTCGGGCCCGATAGCTCTGGATGGGAAAGGCATGCTGAACATCAGCATCTCCAATCTAGGAACCGCTTCAGCTACCAGAATAGAAGCAGGTGGGACCGTCATGCCCTCTGAGGGCCTGCAGGTGACGGGCCTGGAGAAGAGCTTCTTTGAGATCTTGCCGGGAGCAGATGGGAATTACTCGGCCAGGCTCCTGGGCCAAAAGCCGGGCAACTACACAATTCGCCTCAGAGTCAATTATGATGGTGGAGACGGATCCGTTATCCGAGAGGGTACTGCTGAGGTAGTTGTCCTGGAACGAGAGTATAAATATCAATATCTACTACTTATTATCCCAATAGCAATTATCATTGCCTGGATGTATAGGCGATACCGAGAGTATAAATATTGATAAAGAGACATATACAGAGAGATTTGATGTCATGCTCAACGTACTCATACTCGGCGTAGGCCAATGCGGTAATCGAATACTGGACGCAATAAATAAGGAAGCGTTTGGGGGCGGCACAGCCGCCAATCTGGCCAAGTATTATTTGCGCCCCAAGTTCCCCAGTCGAGTGGAGACTTTAGCCATAAATACGGCCATAAATGATCTCAAGGAGCTGCGCTTCACCGCGGCCAAAGATAGACTGCATGTCCCCAATCTGCACGGTGTGGGTGCCAATAGAAATGTGGGCAAGCAGGCCTTTATGGACAATCGCGACGTGATCATGGGCGAGATCGAGAAGAGGGGTGACTTCGATATTGCCTTTGTGATCACATCCACTTCCGGCGGGACCGGTTCATCTTTCACACCTCTGCTCATAAATGAATTGAAGAGGCAGTACCGAGATATCACCGTCGTCACGGTTGCCATTCTGCCCGCCCGAGAAGAGGGGTCGATCTACCTGCAAAATGCCGCCTTCAGCATGAGGGAGCTGATGGAGGTTGATGCAGAAGGCATCATACTGGCCGACAATCAGTACATGAAGAGGTTTAGCGGCGATATTGCCTCTGCCTACGACAAGATCAACGGCATGATCGCCAAACGTTTATTATTCTTGATCGAGTCTCTGGATTCCGAGATGCTCTCTGTAACTGATCTAGGCGACTTCAAGACGGTGATGAATGGGGGCCTGCGCATTGGCACTATGGGATTTTATCAGGCCGATAGCAAGAATCTGTCCATCAGGGACGCCATTGAGAATAGTCTCAAGCCTGTCAATTTGCTTTATCCCGCCAATGTTGCGGACGACGCCGCCCGAGCCATGATAATCATTCAGGGCTCTCGGGAGCATCTGGACGTGGATGAGATCACCAAAGAGGTGGAGAGGCTCACAGCCAGTGCAGGCCACGTATTCAAGGGAATTGTTGTCAAGAAGGGAAATCCCAAGGTGCTCTCGGTCTTCACCGTAGCCAGCGCCCCGGAGCTGGAATCTATTTATGCCCAGGCGGCTCGAGGCATGCAGGACGAGAAGGAGAAGCGGTGCAGAGCCCGAAAACAGCTCGACGATGCCTTCGCTCATATCGAGGATTTGGAAGAGATCTACTGAAAGAAAAATGAGCAAGCGTTAGGATTGGCCTGCAGATCTTGAGAATTTTTCCAGGAATTTAGGTACTTATTTGATCTGCGCCAAATCCCTTTTTCACTAAGATCTCCTTAATCCTTTGAATATGGTTACCCTGCAGCTCGATAAGGCTTTCTTTTACAGTGCCGCCGCAGGCCAGCTTGGATTTGAGATGCGTACAAAGCTCTTGAAGATCAATCTCATGAGGATCAATGCCTTGGATGACCGTCACCTCTTTTCCATACCTGCGCTTCTGTACTTTCACAGCTATCCTCTGCTGCTCCTTGGCAACCTCCTCGCAGATACAGAGCTCCGTGGGAAGGCCACAGACGGTACACATTTGAGAACTCATTTGGTGGCAGTTACCTCCGCAATATACCAACGATAAAGCTGATTATGCTATTAAAATCTAATGGTGTGGCTTCATGCTCGAAATTCATGCCCGAAATCGACCTCTTCTACGCATCTCGTCCAGCTTTCGATATATTATTTCTGCCAGGAATATCAGCAGAGCTAAGAGCAGCAAAATGTCTCTTCTTGAGAGCCTCTCCTGTACGGTTCTCTGGCTGACACGGCCGGCTTCGACCACAAGGCTGCGGCGGGCCTCATCTTCGCTGAAGACCTTTCCGCCATTGGCCATGATCAGCCGGGAAAGCTCTGGATTGAAGCCCATATCTCGATACTCCAGGGGATAGTTGACCGCCAGGCCATAGCTGCCAATGTAGTAGATGCCTGAGCTATTGGGAATAAATGTAGCTACATATCGATTGTCGCCCACCTTTTCCACATCTGCATCGGCAAGGCTGGGCCGCGCATTGCTGCTGATGGTGACGGATAAGGGTGTACCCTGCCATCCGTCATCTGCTTCGACACGATCGTCCTGGGGCCGCGGATCGCCTACCGCCCAATTGACGGTGGACGAAATCATCTGCGAGTTTGGACTAGCGTATAGCCCGCCGGCCCAGGCACTGCCATCATCGACAGTTAGCGCCGCTACCCGGCCCAGGCCATAACGCCACACGGTCAAGACGGGCTTGCCGTCGGGCAGAGCCGCCAGACGCTGGGCTCCGGATCTTGGTGTGACATCATTAAAGCCGGTAACTGTGGCGTTTAAGTTCAGATCGGCTGTGATGTAGTGGTTCTTATTAACCACATTTACCGCATATCCGGAGAGGCTACTTTCTTCAGGAGTTGTTTCAAGAGGCAGTTCTTGCATCGTCGTTGTGAGCGAGTCCGGATAGACAAAGGCTGAATAGTCCGATCCCGTCTGGGCTGCCAGATAATCGAATCTGCCCGTCGCCCCCGGGAAGGCCTGTACCTGTACAAGACGAGTGGTGACGTTCATCTGCCGAAGTATGTCGATGGAGCGCGCCACCACTTCCGGGTAATTGTAGAGGTAACCATCTGAGAGTATTATCAATTCGCCCTGGCCGCCGCTGACATTGAGCATGTCCCAGGCCAGTTGCAGACCGCTATCCAGATAGCTGTTCTCTGTGCCCGTGGGCGCCAGGCTCATTATCCTCTCTCTAAGAACGCTCTCTGCTCGAGACAGGGGAACGGGGTCCTGCACATTGTAGGCTTTTGTGCCAAATACTATCAGTCCCACCTTATAGTCCCGGAAATGGGGCGATTTGAGCAGCTCCACTGCCAGAGCCTTCTCGTAGTCGAGCAGTGGCGTGCCATCCCCCGCGCGCGTGGAGAGCAGGGAGAAGGAGATATCCAGCACGAAGATGAGCGTCTTGCCGCCCTCAAAGATGCTGGGCGTAGAGCGCACCGGCAAAATCTCCTCCAGGCTGGAGTTTCGATAATCGCCCATGTCATAGGCATCCTCGCCCCCTACCACTACCAGCCCTCCGCCTTCGCGCACATAATCCTGCAGTTGATCCAGATTGGAATTGTATCTGATGTCATCGAGCACTATGGCCTTATAGCCCTTTAGCTGGTCCGGAAGCTCGGAAACGAGTGTCAGCTTGTAAAGATCATTGAGATTGGTAGCCAGGGGTGAGTTGCCGCTGGAGATGAGCAGAACCTGTGGCTTGGGGACGACGTAGACCGCCTTTTGGTAGTTGTCGTTTATGGGCTGCAAATCAGGAGCAATAGTCGCTCGAAGAATATGGTTTCCCGTCTCCAGGAAGAAATGGGAAATCTTGATGGAGGCGCTGGTGTTGGCAACTATTGTGTCGCTGTAGATCAATTTGTCGTCGGCAAAGACGGAAAGAGGCCCTTGGTAGCCTTTCGATGATCGCACCAGCACCCTGAAGGGATAATCCCCGGCCAGGACGGCGGTGTTCGTTCCTGAGATCTCCACGCCCGCGTCATCCCTCTGGGGTGCGAGAGAGATGGCAAAGGTCGTGGTGTTGGAGGAGCGTGCCAGTGATAGAGCATCGGCCAGAGGGCGGCCGCTATTGCTGTAGCCATCCGAGACCAAAAGGAGGGTACTGCCCGGCAGGGCGTACTGCACTATTCTGTCGCCCAGAGGCGTGGCATCCCCGGAGAAGGTGCGTAGCGGTGCGTCTACAAAGCTTTTCACCCGTGCCGCGACATCTGGGTCAAAGATACCCATAGATCCGGTCCGGTCGTCCAGGATGGTGATGCTGGGCTTTGGCGACGTGGCGGTATGCACCTCTACAAAGTAGGGATTGGCGGCGGCAGCTATGATCAGGCAAAAAGCGAGAAGCCTTGAGGCGGCAAAGAGCCTGTTCTTGGCTCTTGTGCGAATTATGAATGCACCCAAGAGCAAGATAAATGGGATGGCCCAGAGTAATTCTGGCGTGGTAAAATATAGATCCTGGATCATGTCTCTCTCCTCCTCTGCATAATGGCCAGCTCCAGAAGGAGGGCGAGAGCCGCGAGTGCTATGATCCAGTTGGAGAGGTCCTTTTCCACTATGGTTTCCCGGCTGCCGCCCACGAACGCTCCCGCATCGACGCCATTTTTCCTTTGCAGGGAGGACTCTTTGGGATCATAGATATTTGCAGCAACTGCCTTTCCCTGGAAGCGATAGACTCCTACCTCGTCCAGCAGCAGAGTGCTGGCGGCAAGGCTTGTAGAGGGCGTCTCTACCTGAGCCGTTTCGCCCAGATGGATCATCTCGCCCGTCCTCCGATTGGACTCCATTATGTCCGGTACGCCTGTGATCCAGTTCACCATCTGATACCAGAAGATGGGATATTCTGGACGCAGATAGAAATCAGAATCCATCTCCAGGCCGCTATAAATCACCATGCCTTTTCCCAGGCGCCAGTAGGAGAGGATGGGTTGGCCATTGGCCTCGATCATTGTGGTGGAGCCCTTTCTGGATACGGCCTCTGGAAAACGGAAAAGGCCGATCTCGTCGAAGTGCACGCCTTTGGCAAAGCCAACGCTACGAACCCAGAGGCTGGCAGGACCAGCCTGCTCGCCGGTCACCCGCACGGGCAGGTACTCGGGGCTTTCCTGGTCAGAGGCGATGAATATCACCCTTCCGCCGTCGATGTAGCGATTGAGCTTGCCGTCCAGGGAGGAATTCCTGGCCACAACTATCAGGTCGAAGCCATTGAATTCGCCGGAGGTCTCGACCTGTACATTGGGCAGGGAGCGAAGAGCTGCCAGGGCCGGTCCCTCTTCGCCCTGGTAGAGAACCCTCTTCCTGGCCAGATCCGGCACATAAACGTAGGCACGATTGTCCCAGGCAATTGCATCTTCCAGGTCCAAAGAGATCTCATTGACTCCTGGGTAAGCCGTAAAAGAGAGATAGTAGTCTGTCCCTCCTGCCATCTGCACCGTGCGGCTAGCGGTGGCACCGCTCGGGCCGCGGATGGTGATGGGGACCGCTCTTGCCGGGCCATAGTTATGCACCAGAGCAGTGTGGTTGACATATCCCGGTCCGGGCACATCCCAGGCCTCCACCAGGGCCAGGTTGTCGCCTCCCTGGTAAGTGTCGGCAAATACAATGCTCAGCCGCCCGTCTGCCTGCAGAATCTTGCGGGTGGCATCGGGATCGTCGCCTATCCAGCTAATGAAATCCGATACCACCAGCATGTGGCCGCCCTCGCCTGCAAGCAAGCTGCCGGCAAGCGTCATGGCGCTGGAGAGGTCTGCAGAGACGGCTTTGGGCTTAAGGCGAAGCAATGCGTTCCTGGCCTCGGTGGGGCTGCCCTCCGAAAGAACGGTCAGGGGCATGCTCTCTGCCAGCACGACGCTGATCCTCTGGTATTTGTCAAGGTAGGGATCTATCTGCTGCAGAGCGGGGGAGCTGGCCTGCATGCTTGCGGAGCCGTCCAGGACCACCACCAGATGGCTGCTGGCCGGCCCTGTTTCGACTGTGAAAGGCCCGGCTGCCGCGACGGATAGAGAACAGAGAACCAGAAGCTGCACCCAGAATAAGGGATCGTTGATCAAACGGCTGAGCACGGCGGAGCGCTCCGCCTCGCCCTCTCGCAGGAACTGCGTGGCGGAGAAGCGGATCTCCTTGGGCCGGGGACGGATGAGGTATATTATTATCAGGGGAATTATAGAGAGGAGACCCAGAAGGGCCAAGGGATTCCTGAAAGGCATTAGAGGAGCCTCTTGATTCAAGAACTATGAAAAGGTTTGCGCAGGACCTAAATATAATCGAGACAAATCTTTCCCAAATTGAGGTTCTGGTTATGGTCGGCGCCATGGAGATCTATATGCTTTTGCCCAAGACCAACTGCAAGAAGTGCGGGCTTCCCACCTGCATGGCTTTTGCCGTGGGCCTTTTGGGCCGGGAGAAGAAGGTCGATGAGTGTACTCCCTTAATTGAAGAAAAGAAGTACGAGGCCAAGCTGAAAAAGCTGCGAGAGGTGATGGCACCCATTGAGAATGCCTCAGAGACCGGCCTGATCATACATCCGGAGAAGTGCTTTGGCTGCGGCAACTGCGTTGTTGCCTGCCCTGTCAATGTGGCTGCGGAGCCCACACGCTCTGCGGTAGGTCTTGGCCCCCAGAGCGAAAAGGTCATCTTGCGGGTGGAAGACGGTGTAGTAGTGGCAAACAATCTCAAAGAATGCCGGCGCTTCGGGCCGAACAAGACCCTCTGCAATGCCTGCACTGCGACCTGTCCGAGCAAGGCCATAGAGTTCGTTTAGGTGAAAAAGGGAAGGTGAAAAGCAAATGGCAATATGCACGGGATGCTCGCTTCTCTGCGAGGATATTGAGGCGGCCTTAAAGGATGGATCATTCTCCCATGTGAAGAACCTCTGCCGCAAGGGGCATGGCCACTTCCAGGCGGCCTTTACGGAGAGGACGGTGCCCATGATCGATGGAGAGCAAGTTGACCTGGATCTGGCAATTGCAAAGGCTGCTGAAATTTTAAAGAGCGCGAAGAGCCCGCTTTTGTACGGCTGGTCCAACTCCACTTTAGGAGCACAGGCGGCAGGCATAAAACTGGCGGAAAAATTGGGCGCGACCATAGACGATACATCCTCATTCTGCCAGGGAATTTTAATGGAGCGCATTTTATCAGGAAAGATTCCGACCTGCACTCTGGATGATGTGCGAAACTATGCCGACACCAGCATCTTCTGGGGGTCGGATCCCTCCAGCAGCCATCCCCGGCATCTATCGCGCTTCTCTTACTATCCGCGAGGAGAGAAGAGGCAGAAGAGCTACGAGGAGGAGAGGACCTGCATTGTCGTGGATGTGAGAAAGTCCGCCACGGCGTGTCTGTGCAGCAACTACTACTTCCGGGTAGCTCCAGGAGGCGATGCCGAATTTATGGAGGCGATCCTGGCTGTTCTTGAGGGAAAGATTCCCAAGGTGGGGGACAAGAAGAAGATGATTGAGCTAGGAAGTGTCCTCAAGAAGACGAAGTGGGGAGCGATCTTTCCGGGACTGGGCATGATCTATTCCTTGCAGGATAAGATGGAGCTCTTCGAGCGGCTGCTTGCCAAGCTAAATGAGGTCACCACCTTCAAGGTCATCCCCATGGTGGGGCACTACAACATGCGCGGCTTTAACGAGCTAATGCGAGAGAAGACCGGATTTATCAATCGCGTCTCCTTTAAGGGCGGCGCGGCGGCGCACGGGCCGGAGCACAGCGTTGTGGCCGCGGCCAAGACATGCGACGCGGCGCTGGTTATAGGCTCCGATCCGCTCTCGGCCCTGCCCTTCGGAACGGCCCGCGCCCTGGCACAACTGCCGCTAATCGCCATAGATCCACGACGATCTTTAACCACGGATGCCGCCAAGGTCGTCATTCCTTCAGCTCTTTCCGGTCTGGAGGCGGGAGGCACGGCGGTACGCATGGATGGGGTGAAGATCAAGTTCGAGCCCATCATCAGGTCAGAACTCCTCTCGGACGAGCAGATCCTAACCCGAATTATGGAGGCGATTTAAATGGCTGAGGTTGTAGCGGTCGCCATAGTTACTGTGCGCGACATCTTCCAGGACGAGGCGGGAAGGAAGAGCCGGTTTTCCGATGAGTACAAAAACCAGAGCGCTCTGATCATTCTGGACAAGCAGGACATGGGCCGGCTGGCAGCCAAAGACGGGCAGAAGCTGCTGGTGAAAAATGATGTAGGAAGCATAGTTGTGGCGGCCAGGACATCGGAGGATGATGCCCATCCGGGCCTGGCTTTCATGTACAACAGCCCCTGGTCCAATCAGCTCGTCTCCGATGTCGTCTCAGACTGCAGCATTCCTGGCTTCAAGAGCATCAAGGCCACGATCTCAGCCGCCGAGCAGAACGACGTAACCCGGATATCCGAGCTCCAGTCAAGGATGCAAAGCTGAGGAACGAACATGAAGAAGGATCTCATCTCTATCTCCGATCTCTCCAAAGAGGACATCATGCGACTGCTGGAGAGCGCCGAGGCCTTTCGGGCCAGGCGGGGCTGGCATGGCCATCCGCTCCTGGGAAAAAGCCTGGCCATGATCTTTGAGAAGCCCTCCACGCGCACGCGCGTCTCCCTGGAGGTGGCGGCGGCGGAACTGGGTGCCCATCCGCTTTACCTGTCGGCAAGCGAGCTGCAGCTAGGGCGAGGTGAGACTATTGCCGACACGGCGCGCGTGCTCTCCCGCTATGTGCAGGGCATCACGGCCCGCGTCTATTCTCACAACACAGTCGTTCGGCTCGCCCAGCACGCTCGCGTGCCCGTGGTCAACGCTCTGTCGGACTGGGAGCATCCGCTGCAGATTCTGGCAGATCTGCAGACCATGCGCCAGCGCTTCGGAAAGCTGGAGGGGCTGCGCCTCGCCTGGGTGGGTGACGGAAACAACGTCTGCAACTCCCTCATCCTGGCCTCGGCCATTTTGGGAATGGAGATCACTGTGGCTGCGCCGCCAGGCTACCAGCCAAAGGCCCGCATTCTGGAGCAGGCCAAGATTCTGGGCGGCTGGCCAAAAGTTGTGGAAGATCCGGCTGCTGCGGCAGAGGGCGCGGAAGTGGTGGTCACGGACACCTGGGTCTCCATGGGAGATGAGGGTGAAGAGGCGGAGCGCCTCCGGGTATTCGGCAAGTATCAGGTGAACGCGGATCTGATGCGCCTGGCCAAAGGCGAGGCCATCGCATTGCACTGTCTGCCGGCCCACCGGGGCCAGGAGATCACGGACGAGGTGATGGACGGGCCGCAGTCTGCCGTGTTCGATGAAGCGGAAAACCGGATGCACACCAGTAAAGCAGTAATGGCCTGGCTGATGGGCCAAATATAACATGGTTGGAGAAGATGTTGCCGCCAAGGTGAAAAATGACCTGCTGTTTTTGCATTAATCCTTCTGGTAGGATCAAGTGCAGGGTGTGCTCATCTACGGCTCCATGGCCCGCAGTGATGCTGGGCCGAGAAGCGACATCGACCTGTGCATAGTAGCCCCGCAGGCAGCCGATAAAGCCGCGCTCTGGAGAGAGTTCATCTCGCATGTGATTGAGGAGGGGCTCTTGGTGTACGCAAGGGATGTCCTGGAGCTTTACGAGTATTTCTATCCCTTCCGGCGCGAATGGGGGGACCAAAAGCACAGGCAAGAGGTTAGCCTGGAGGAGATGAGGGGACTCATCCAGGCGTCGAGGAAGCTGAGGGCCTGCGGCAGGTGTTGAGGGGATCGCAAAGTTCTAGTAGAGCACAGTTCTTTTATGTGGCCAAGCCTTACTGAGGTGGGCACAAACGCGGGGGTTGCCAAGTGGTTAAAGGCGCAGGGCTTAGGACCCTGTCACGAAGGTGTTCGCGGGTTCGACTCCCGTCCCCCGCATCCACACCTCTTTCTGATAGCACTTTTTAGGGTTTGTCCTAATTCACTCCGATCCAATTAGGGGGCTCTTCTGATATACAATTTTCCGAGATAAGGGGACAACCCTGTCTTCTATTGTGGTTATAACTCAATGTAAATCGCAGTCACCAACTATGTATAAATTAGATGATATTATACGTGACGAGGAAGGATCAATGAAAGCCTGGTTGATAACGTGGGAATGGTGCGGGGATCACGCAAAGGTTGAAGATAATATCGCGGCCATACTGAATAGCCGTCTTTCTGGAGGACATGTACGTGATATCGTTGAACTTCTTTATGTCAATCGCCAATATAGCCCTAGTGAACGTCTACGCTACGCCAATGGTAAGAAGTTCAACCCTTACCATGCTGAATTTGGCACATTAGAGGGAGTACCCTTTGAGGGTGAGATAATTTGCGGACATAATCCTTACCTTCATGCCCGCCGTGTTGATGATTGCCACGTAATAGGAGAGGATGGAGATGAAAAGCTCACCTGGAAGGAGATCCCCAAGCCAAAAGTGGCGGTATTTAACCAGTAGGTCCTAATTAGTAGCAAGTCAAAAGCAGCATCTCAGATAGTGTCCATAGATAACGTTTCCGTTTGAGATTCCATGCCAAAATCCACACAATATTGAGCATGTACGACTTTTCGATAGCATTAGCATAGAAAAGATGGCAGGGGCTGGAATTATCCACCATACTCTAGCTCTCCGTTTTGGCAAATGCTATATCCGCTTCTGCATAATTGCCTAGTTTATCGAGAGCTACGCCTTTGTTGTACCATGCCTTGGCAAATTGAGGGTTGATCTCGATAGCCTTGTCATAAGCCTTGATGGCATCATCATATTTGCCTAGTATATTGAGAGCTACGCCTTTGTTGTGCCATGCCTCGGCAAGTTGAGGGTTGATCTCGATGGCCTTGTCATAAGCCTTGATGGCATCATCATACTTGCCTAGTTTAATGAGAACTACGCCTTTGTTGTGCCATGCCTCAGCAAGTTGAGGGTTGATCTCGATGGCCTTGTCACATGCTTTTATGGCATCATCATACTTGCCCAGGTTACCGAGAGCTCCGCCTTTGATGTGCCATATCTCGGCAAGTTGAGGATTGATCTCGACGGCCTTGTCACATGCTTTTATGGCATCATCATACTTGCCTAGGTTACCGAGAGCTAAGCCTTTGTTGCACCATGCCTCGGCATATTGAGAGTTGATCTCGATAGCCTTGTCATAAGCCTTGATGGCATCATCATACTTGACTAGTTTATTGAGATATACGCCTTTGTTGTACCATGCCTCGGCAAATTGAGGGTTGATCTCGATAGCCTTGTCATAAGCCTTGATGGCGTCATCATGCTTGCCTAGGTTAGCGAGAGCTACGCCTTTGTTGCACCATGCCATGGCAAGTTGAGGGTTGATCTCGATAGCCTTGTCACATGCTTTTATGGCATCATCATACTTGCCTAGGTTATCGAGAGTTATGCCTTTGTTGTACCATGCCGTGGCAGATTGAGGGTTGATCTCGATAGCCTTGTCACATGCTTTTATGGCATCATCATGCTTGTCTAGTTTATCGAGAGCTCCGCCTTTGTTGTGCCATGCCTCGGCATATTGAGGGTTGATCTCGATAGCCTTGTCATAAGCCTTGATGGCATCATCATGCTTGCCTAGGTTATTGAGACATACGCCTTTGTTGTACCATGCCGTGGCAAATTGAGGATTGATCTCGATAGCCTTGTCACATGCTTTTATGGCTTCATCATACTTGCCTAGTTCACCGAGAGCTACGCCTTTGTTGTGCCATGCCTCGGCAGATTGAGGGTTGGTTTTAATTGCTTCGGAATAATCTATGCAGGCATTTTCGAAATTTTTCTGAATATACCGTACATTGCCCCTTTGGATATAATATTTTGAAAGGACAGGCAATTGTTGCTCAATGGCTTTATTAAATTCGGCTTCAGCACCATCAAGATCTCCTAATGTTGCTTTACTTAACCCTCGATCATAATTTGAACTGGCATTTTGCAGTCGTTTAGCGTCTTCTAAAACTCCCTTGCAAATTGAACTGGCTGGCTTACCTTGGCTACTTGGTTGTATGCGTTCATTAATACAATGTTCAAGTTTTTCTACTATGTTCTGCTCGGTTTCATTACTCAACTTTTTAGCGTACCAATATCCTAAAATTATCGTTATAATAATACCGGAAACGGCCCAAAACCAGCCAGGTATCTCTTCCAGCCTAGTTGCCCATATGTTTGAAAGAAAGAAACGGCTATCGTTAAGCATCATACGGCTTCCTCTCTGCTAATATATCGGCATTTATCCGTGAAATTCTTATGTTTGTTGGTCTCTACGCTCTACTTCATTTTTTGGGCCTTCTATTGAGCCTCATCGTCAGATAGACCCATTTTGCCTTCAGCCTGAGGCCTACTCATGTGCCTCGCTCTTCTTTGTGTCGCCTCTACTATGCCAACTAATGCTTGGCCTCAGGGCTAGCGGCTTCCTCTATCAATTTGGTTAATAGGGCTTTGGGCCTCATTCCCCGGCGGTGATGGCTGCCAATTCTTTGCGCCCTGCTGCCAGAGCTTGCGGATGATGCGGCCGCCTGCCGCCAATCCATTTCCTGCATCTTTCCATCCCTGAGCATAGCATCGCAGGGTCGGTGCTCCAGGGCCTGGATGGCCTCGATGCCGTCGGCGGCCCAGACGGGAGGTCGTTCTTTAGGTTTCATCCGGTTAGCTGTGATCTGCTTGCTCTTTACCCCTAGCCAGAATCGTGAATAGGAAGTTTTAGCTTCTTCCCATCTCCTACTCAGCCCAGATTCTGCCAAGGCATTCCCCTGGTGCAGAGGAGATCGCCTTGAAATTAGGCGATCATTGACTGCTTTCCCAATCTATCAAAATATTCTTTTAGCAATATGAGATTTAGGTGCTGGAAATGAGGTTCAAGTGCATCCCCTCCCATCCAACCGAAAAGATCATATGATCGATAATTATAATCCCAATTAAGATTATATGGGGTGCTAGAAATTGGTTTTGCTTAAATCGTTGCTAATAATATTCGCATTGCTTGGCATATGCCTGTTGCCGGCAATGGGAACAGATATCTCTCAATTTGAGTGGATGGGCAAGAATGCCGACATGGTCGGCACATGGGATAACGGAAATTCTGATGGGAGTATGGATGGACATTTTCGTATGGAGATGTTTCTCCCCGATCCAACAGAGATAAAGTCAATCCTGCTATACACGGCAGATGAGGACGCCCACCCCGTGGGCGGGCAATTCTGGGATACCGCAGCCACCAATTACTATATCCTGGGTGTCTTCGATCAGGGCACGCAGCTTTATCATAACCACGTACTCTCTGTTGGTACATTCTCAGGGGATGTGCAATTTGACCTTTATGGGGCGGATTCGGGTTGGTTTGAAAAAGGCAACTGGTTTGCAGTAGAGGTAACTCTGGGAGACGGCACAAAAATAACGAGGCTGACATCTATTGGAGAGCCCTTCATAGGCTCATCTGAAAGTCCGTCCGGACAGCTGGGCGACCCTAACGCAGATGGCAAGTCAAAGATTGATAGTATCTTGCAAGGCGATTCAAAGTCATCCGGATCTGAAGATCAATCACCTGATCAGGAGGATTCCGGTACGGCGATCTTGGACAGCTGGAATACCGGCGCCGTGGATAACGGTCCCACCTGCAGCCCAATTCTCACTATCTCAAAACCGCATATGATCACCTATATCGATACATATCACTGGAACTACGGCCAGGGTACAGCATCCGGCGGAAGCATCAGTCTGCAAAATGGAGATGGCGAGACCTTTGGGCCCTGGCCGGTTGAAGCAAAGTCCGCCTCAGGTGCAGCTAATGCCTGGTGGATAGCTCGCCCCAATGTGGTCATCCCTGAAGGAAACTACATAATTATCGATTCACAGCCGGAGACGTGGTCTCAAAACTCTGAATCACCCTGCGGGCTTGCTAAGGTGGAAGGATATCCTGTACAAGCAGATCCTGCTGCAAAAGACGACAAGAAAGAGCAGTCGGAAAGCAAAGGCACCGTCAGAGCAGACATCGTAATCGATGGAAATTGCGATAATCCCATAGAGATCCTTACCTCCGGTTGTGATGCCGGCCTGCCCGACATTCCGGTAGAACTGACCTTTACATATATACCGCCTGCTTATTCCGATGCTACGCCTGATACTCTTCGTGAAATGACCGACGAGAAGGGAATGGCTTATTTCAAGGATGTGCCTGCGGGTTCGAAGTTCATACTTAAGACCAAGGTTAAGACCATGGAAAAGGAGCAGGAAGGAACCATGCCGGACCCGGCCAGTGATGTGTATTTCACATTCGATTATATCTGCAAGGGATTCTGGCCCGAAGAGGTGAGAAAAGCAGCGGAGCAAAAGTCCGGGGTAGACTCGGAAGGGCGAATCCACGGCATAGTCACTCCTGTGTGCGGTATGGAAGGGGTAAAATGCAGTCCTGAATGTGGCCTGTATCCCCTTTGATGTTGTGGGGATTTGATGAAGCGGGAATAACAGTTCTTCACGGCTTCGCATGAGATTCAACCTAAGGTCCGGTTTCACGCGAAGGCGCGAAGCCGCGAAGTCAAACATTATCATCCTTTTTTATTGCCAGCCACCTGGCAAGCATTTTCTCCGGCTCCTTTTGTTGAACCGGCTTGGCAATGATGGGAATGCCCCGATTTGCGCCTTCGAGCCATCCCGGCGAATTACCCGTGTGACCTCGAAACCGTCCATCTCAGGCATGTGGCAGTCCATCAATACCAGATCGTAACGAATGGCCTGCAGAGCATCGACTGCCTCCTGTCCATCGGACACTACATCCGCTGCACGTCCCATCTTTTTCAGCATAGCCTGGGCAACTTCCTGGTTCACGGGATTGTCCTCCGCCACCAGGATACGTATCTTGTGCTTTGCTTTTTCAGAAATGATAGGCTTCGCGGTGGAGCGATCTGTCGCGCTCTCTTTCTCAATTTTGGCGTATGTCTTAATCCCTCGATTCCGACCCGGCGGGCTGCTTTTCAAAGGCCGCTGTGAACCAGAAGGTGGACCCTTTGCATTCTTTGCTTTTCAGGCCGATCTTGCCGCCCATCATCTCGGTCGACTGCAAATGTGGCATCCGGCAGAAATTCTATGATATCTGTCATAGATAAACCATTTTTGTAGAAATGGCTAACTTTCTTCTTTTTATATGTAGGTCCGCCCCATCAAGGGCCTATGCAAATAAATAGAAATATGGCCAATATAAGCTATGCTTGATAGATAAACCAATTGGTTTCATAAAAAATAATCAGGATCTACGCAACAATTAGGGAAATTGAACATGCAATTGCCGAGCCTTATGAATTGTTATGAAAAATTATGAACTTTTCTTAAAAAGATTTAAATAGAAAATATGCCCATTTAGCAACAAGATTCGAATCGCATTGATGGGGTCCAAGTTGAGGGCATTCTCTTTAAAAAACCTAAACATAGTACAAACATTAACATATATCTAACGCAATGGCATTAAGAAACGCTCAATGGAGAATAAATCATGTTTAATACTGAACGAAAGAATGAAAAAGGAGAGGTCGAGGTCGCAATCTGCCCCCTCTGCGGTTTACGAGTAGAATTTATGGGTGCTCCGATGGTCAGGTGCTATTCCACAGGAGATACTTACGAGCTAGAAGAAATTATATGGACCCTAAAATCAAAGGTTGCGAAAGAAACCGAATACGACGTTGAGAATATAAGAGGAAATAACAAATTGCAGGATTTCTTGCCTAACGCGCACCCGCAGGAAGATGAGATTGAAGCATGAAGTCTTGTTCGATGCAACTCTTTTTCGCAAACCGGGTTAACAGCACATTATGCTGCTGAGAAGTATTCGAATAACTAAATCGCTATGGTATTACCCGTTTGCATATTTTCGCAGAATTCGACAGAAATTCGCATTCCTAAAGAAAGACGCGCTTGCTCCTTTCCTCTCAGGCTTGCAAAGTCCGCAGACCAAGGCATCGATCTAGCGGTCGATGACCCTGATCTGGCGCGGGAGATGCTTGCCTAGGAATTTACATATCCAGGAGTTGGACCTCCAGTCATTCCCGGCAAGCTCTTTCCTAAATGCAGATATTTGTAATACCATTTTCTTTCGGAAGGCCTGAAAACGCCTATGTCATTGTTCCATCCATCTCGATCGAAGTCACCAGCGATGGGGAGATCCCCCGGCCAACCGTAGATAAAATCGTGATCAGTATTCCCATTAGCATTAAAATCAAAGAACCAATGTTTCACGGAAGGCCGGAATACCCCGATATCGTTATTATATTCGCCGTAACCTTCGAAATCAGCCGCATTGGGAATTGGCAAATCTCCTGACCAGCCCCAATGTGCTATTTCTTTATCCGTATTTCCTGTGGCATCAAAATCAAAATACCATTTGGTTTCAGATGGTCTGAATACGCCAACATCGTCATAGTAGCCATCGTTATCAAAATCTCCTGCTAGAGGCAGATCGTCTTGACGACCCCATGGTTTTATGACTTTATTGGTATCTCCGTTTGCATCGTAGTCAAAGTACCAGCCCCGGTCAGATGGCCTGAATACGGCGATATCATCCGCAGAGCCATCGCTATCAAAGTCACCAGCTATTGGTAGATCTCCCTGGTTGCCCCATGGTCCGATCTTTCTATCGGTGGTTCCATCTCTGAAATAGTCAAAGTACCAATTGCGCTCTGTTGGCCTGAACACGCCGACATCATCGTTTACCATATCTCCATTGAAGTCGCCAGCTATGGGAAGGTCACCTCTGATTGCCCAAGGACCTACAACATCATCTGACTGGCCCATAGATCCCCCTAGATATAATAGGACGGATACAATAAAACAGGTGATACTAATCCATCTCATCGTCTATTCCTCACTATTAGATTTAAGGTATCCATAGCATATTAATATGATATATTCGTCCCAACATATTCTATATGATATCAAAGAAAAGCTAGATAATCCAGACTCGTGAACTGGTAGACATGGAATCGGATGAAAGTGAACTAAGTGGGTTTGCCTTTCTGGAAAAGGCAGCCAGAGGTCTGGGCGCGATAGATGCCAAGGCCATTTCAGCTTCCCAGGTATTTGTAGAAAACCGGGTTCCCTTGAAGTGCAGAACCGGCCGCATCGGTTACGGCAAGATGCTGACCTGCCCGCCCTTTGTGCCCACTGCAGACGAATTCAGAAAGATATTGTCCGAGTACCGGTACGCATTGCGAGTCAATATGAAAAAGACGGCAGAGGAGGCCGGCATGGCCATAAAGTTCCCAGTATCGAGAAATCCTACGCCCATGGCATTGCTTCTGATCGATTGATGGATGTTGGTGAAGAGATGATCGTCAGATTCGCCGCCCATCCATATCCCTCAGCACTTCGGCCAGCTCCCCCATCTTCGCGGGCTTGCTGATGTAACCGTTCATACCTGCCTAAAGACACCGTTCTCTTATCTCCTTGCAGGTCATAGTAATAGTCATTAGGCAGTGATGGCTGCTATTCTTTGGTCCCTTCTGCCAGAGCGTGCGGATGATGCGGCCGACCGCATCCCATCCTTCTCCTGCATCTCTACATCCCTGGGCATGATTGTCGCAGGGCTGGCGCTCCAGGATCTGGTGGCCTCAATGCCTTTGGCAGTCAGATTCGCTGCGCAGTTCCTATGTAATCGGGGCTATAGAAAACAATGGCATGATTATTTATGCTAGTAATGGACTATATTATTACTGCTATATCCTAGGCACCCATTGTATATCTTGAATTGAAGCGTTGCCTGCGTGAATTGATTAACGATTCCTGCCGGAAGTTGAACGATTGTCAGCCTTTTCCGGATATACAGAAACGCCTGAGAAATAGCACAGCTATCGCCCATGTTCATGGGATTGATCGCAACTTTGGCAAACTTCTTTGAGGCAGCATATTTCGCGCTTTAAAGAAGTCGGGAGTTAATACATGCGAGGTGGATTGAAAATGAGCAGAATTGATCCAACTACATCGGTAAGCAGAATAGTGTGGAATAAGGAGTATGGCGCAGAAGCCATCGCACAGTTCCAGGCTTCCGAAGAGGCCTGCGAAGAAATGGCTGAGGAAGAAGCCGCAAACAAAAGCAGAGCTACTCTAGCCTCAATCATAGCTAAGAATACAGTTAGCGGTCGTTACCAAGGTTATAGACCTAGTTATCAACTGGAGCTAAGGGTAGATGTAGACGGAACGCGGCCGATGAATCGCTTAAGCGGAGATTTCTACCAGATCTCAGGAGGTACTTTATTATACTTTGGATCTTTCACAGTGAACTCCGTTACCATAAACGTGACTGATACAACGGTCACTGTGCAAGGTCTTGGCGATTATACCTGGAGTGCAGCAGCCCCCATTTTGAGGGTTACCATCCCCAGGACTAATGCAAACCAAGCACGTGCACCGGCTACTGCTCAATTCTTATATACCTCTGGAAATCCCGGAACGTATTATGTCTGCACCTTCGCTTCCGTTTACTTCCGATTCGTCCAATACGAGCAGGACAAAGTTTCCGACGTAACAACTCCAATTTTCACTTCTTATAACACCGGATCGCTGCCTTCTGGCGGCTCGGCCAGGGACCTTTCCGTTGTAAAAGCTTACTCTGAAAGTGGAATTCAGATGCAGACTGCAGGTGTATGGGATGTGGTTAATATCTCGGAGACTGGCCCAAATGCCCGATGGAGCAACGCAGAGCTGCACGATGCCATGGCAAAGCATTTCAGCCACTGGAAAGATGCGCCTCAGTGGAAGGTTTGGCTGCTTGCCGCCCAGCTCCATGAAATGGGGCCTGGCCTCTACGGAATAATGTTTGATCAGCAGGGCAAGCAGAGGCAGGGCTGTGCAGTATTTCATGCGGGCATTGGTGGAACTACCCAGGATAAGTCAAGGCTGCAGCTTTATACCTATGTCCATGAGCTTGGTCATTGTTTCAACTTACTGCACTCATGGCAGAAATCCTACGCCCAGCCGCCTGCCACCAATCGCCCTTCTGCTCTGTCGTGGATGAATTACCCCTGGTACTACCCGGGAGGTCCAGATGCCTTCTGGAGCAGCTTCCCATTCCAATTCGACGATCAAGAGGTCATCCATCTGCGCCACGGCTTCCGCAATAACGTGATAATGGGAGGAAATGACTTTATTATCGGATCGGCAATTGAAGACCCCCAGGCCTTCTCAAAACCTGTCGAGGATAAGTCCGGTTTGAGGCTTGTGCTGGATGCCCCAAAAAGCTTTGCCCTTGGTGAGCCAGTTGTGGTTGAGATAAAGCTTTACGTTACTGATCTTCGAGGTGTTCAGGTTATCAAGCATCTGCATCCCAACATGGGATTCGTGCAGATAGGAATAAGAAAGCCCAGCGGCCAGGTTGTAGTCTACGAACCTCTCATGGAACATTGCGTAGCTGCAGAACTAACCACCCTCGATGCAAATCAACCGTCCATCTACGAGAGCGCCTTTATCTCCTACGGTAAGGCGGGGCACTACTTTAATGAGATAGGAACATATCAGCTACGCGCTATATACTATTCACTGGATGGATCTCTGGTAACCTCTGATACGCTTGACTTCAGGGTGCATGCGCCTCACAACTCCACGGATGAAGAGGTAGCAGACCTTTTCCTGGGCCACGAGCAGGGAACTCTACTATACCTCCTCGGCTCAGATTCAGAGTTCCTTAATAAGGGAAACGAGGCATTCAACACCATGATTGCCGATTATGGTGACCACCCATTGACAGTGTATGCACATCTCGTAAAAGGGATCAATGCAGGCCGAATGTTTAAGACAATATCTGCTGATAAGAAGCTATCTCTGAGGGCGCCGCAGTATGAGGAAGCAGTAAACCAGCTTTCAGCAGTTGTCGATGCTTCTGAAAAGGGCAAAGGCGTGGACAACATAACCCTGAATATGGCTATGATCAATATGGCCGGCGACCAGAAATCCTCGGGCAATCAGAAGGCTGCAAAAGAGACCGCTGAGCGCATGCTGGAAATATTCCGCAAGAAATCACTTAAGCCGCATGTAATGCAGCTGATTGAGTCCAAGGCAAGAGAATTCATCACCGCAGGAAAGCGGAAGGCATAAGCCGGGAATGGAGCACAATTTGCGGCATTATTGCATATTCTGCTCCTCTTCCTTTAAGTTTTTTTAATCAATGATGCACATTTACACATTTGTTTGCCGGGCGCCCGAAACTGAAAGCTCAGAGATAAGCAAAGAACGTGTTAGATCGCCTTTGAACGATCTTGCCATCAGAAACCGACAATCCAAGGTAGACTGGAGCTAAGACCTTTAATGAAATGCTTTCCGTGATATTCTTCTCTGGCAAAGCAACTTCTACCATAATCTGACCTTCCGGAACCTCGGCTTCAAGAGAATCTGCAAAACCCAGCGTTAGCTCTGTCTTTACCCCTTCTTTACGATATATCTCTTTGCCATTTATATTAACAATGACAATGTCCCCTTCAAATCCATCTTGAAGATCTATCCTTAACAACACCATCTTGTCCTCCTTTTCTATCGAGTTATATCCGTTTAGTGCTTGCTCAAAAAATAATAGCCCAAAATTCTTTTAGTTTGATTCTCACAATTATCTTACTTATAGATGTTTATCCTGATCAGCATATCGGTCCGCTCCTCCATTCATCACGAGCTTGCTGATTTAGCCGTCCATGCCTGCCTCAAGACACCGCTCGCTATCTCCTTGCAGGTCATAGTCATAGGCAGTGATGGCTGCTAATCTTCGGGCACTGCGGCCAGAGAGTGGGGAGACCTTTTCCTGGGTTTTGAGCAGGATCACATTTATATTTCGATGCGCCATTGCCTATCTGCAAGTGGGTGAGGCGCAAAGATGAGATGGATGCTTTTCGCGATGCTGTTGGTTTTTGCTTGCATCGCTGCCAATATGGCTGCTGTAAACGCAGATGATGCTGCTGCCAAGGACACATCGACAAATGATCGATTAGCTCAGAACTTCACTGAGCATTCCTGGATATTCGTCAACGGCTACATGGAAGAGTCGAGAATCCTGCAGACCCAGACCGGCTTTAACGGCCAGAAGATGGTCCTGGGCACGAGCGGAAGCGGAATGGCCACCAGAACCATAGACTCAGAGGTCTACCGGGACTCGAATATGGACGAAGCATCGCTCACCATCTCTTCCAATTATGATTACCGGCCCTACACTCCTCCTCTCACCCAAAGCGACCTTAGAAATGCTCTCTGCGCCAAGAATTACGAGGTTGGCTCGGTCTTTTCTGAGTCCTACAACATCGACAAAGACCTCATAAAGGATACGAAGATTTACCAGAACGATAGCTTCTCCGTTTATGAGATCAGCTCCGAGATCCAGGGGACTGCCAGGATCGGCCAGCGGGTGCAGAAGAATGCCAGGACCGTACCGTCCTTTATGATGGGCGGAACGTACATGGGCTACGCGCAGATAAGATCGGAAACGATTGCGGGAAATACCTCCGTTTTGACCTTACCCTGTCCGTGAAGAGGAACATTGGGCCGATTTAATATTCGTGGCTGAATAATCAAACCCTGGGGTTTACCGAATAAAACCGCAGAGTCGCAGAGCGCACGGAGGACGAACGGAGACGACTCTTAACCTGGATTTGGGATCATAATCTCGGCACCGGACCGTCTTAAATCAAGGCCGCGCCGTGAGCCGATGCGACCGCCTCTCGCATCTCTCCATGGTCCGGGGAATAGTGCAGGTGGCTCATGCAGCGGCAATCCGTGCAGCCGAAGCCTGGTATGGGCATCAGTCGCTTTCCGATAGCTTTTGCGATGCAGCACTCCAGATCCAGGCAGGTTTTGCTGATGAATACTTCCAGGAAGCTGGTATGAGGCAAGAGGTAGTCGATGTGCCAGCGTCGTGTTGTTTTGATGCCTTCCAATACCTGGATGTGGCGGTCCACCCTTTTGAGGCCGCCTGGACCCTTCGCCGAGCCGGTGTAAGAATAGAAGCCTCCTGCAAAGTCCATGACGCCCAGGGATCCGACCATTATCTGCCCTGCCCGCGGCAAAGAAAGTATAAGTGTATAAATTCCTGGCTCATTTTTCTGCGGCTGCATGTCTTGTGCTCGGGATGGCGAATATTTGAGCTTGATGCTTTGTAGAGGAATCGTGGAGGAAATATACGAGTGGCACATTAAAGCAAGACTTTTCTAGTATGAAGTAGTAAATAGCTTAGGGTGAAAATTAAATGAAATTATTATTAGCAGCAACCATAGTGCTGATGCTGTCGGCCATAGCGATTGCTGTGCCGGATAGCCAGCAGCTCGGCCCTTACGCAGTGTCGTTTGATCTGAATGCCAATTATCAACCCCAAATTGCCCAGCCCGTTGAAACGGAGATGGCCAACGCTTATCAGATGCGTTTATTCGTCGACAACTCCACCTTTGCCGTAATCGGTGTAACGGAGTATGCCGAGCCGACCGATGCTACACTGCAGGTTCATAAGAGCCTGATGCCAATGAACATGATTATTAGAGAGGGCCTCAATGCCACTAATGTCGAAGATATGACAATTGATGGAAAGGAAGCCTTTTTAGTTACAAGTGCGCCTTTCGAGGTTAACGTTGGAGCTCCCAGCATGGTCTATCGAGCCATGTATTGGCTGGATAGCCAGGGCTGCGAATGCGGACCCGTATCTGTAGGCACGACCAGTGTCATCATTACCTCCACATTCCCGCAGGACGTAACGGCGGGCTTGCTTTCCAGCCTGCGAGTAGTGAAGGGTGAGGCTATGGCTCCGGCTCAGTCTGCCCCCATGGCTCAGGGCGGCCAGGTTCTGCCTCCTGCTTAGGTAATTGCAGTAATTGGAAAAATGGAGAAAGCAACAGCGAAAAAAGGGCCTGAAAAGGCTTTTCCATCTTTCTTCTATTTTTGAGAAATCTGACCGATCACTTTAGCTTTTGTTCCATTTCCTTTCCTTTTCCGGAAATTGGCGTTGAATTGCATTTCCTTCGCAAGCACAGCCCCTCTTGGGTGAGCAAATCGATCTTCATAAAAAGCTCCCCGAAATTTGGCACGCCCTCACGAGAGGACCGATTTGCAGCGGCGCATCGAGGCTATGGACGGATAGATCGCCCTTAAGAGAAAGCTTAAGACTGATAACTGATGAAAACCTAAATGCTCTTCCGAGGTTTTGGCATGAAAAACGGTCTTCTTCCCGGCTTCGAGTTCTCCGTGGTCAGCCGGCACATAACCTTTCGCAAATGGCGCACCTTCCTCTCCGTAGCAGCGGTCGCGCTGGCCGTGGCCATCTCAATAGTCTTCATCTCCATCCAGAATGGCTTTTCCGATTTCCTCTTCGACATCGTCTTCCGCTTCCTGCCTCATATCACAGTGAGCCCTCCTGAGGGCGAGAATTATCTTCACCTCTACCGGGGCATTGTGGACGTCTGTTGGGCTCTGCCGGGTGTGGTAGGCGTCTCACCCAGCCTTGCGGCCGCGGCTACCCTGAGCTATAAAGACAAATCCGAAAATGTAGCCATGATCGGCATCGATCCAGTGGAGGCGGAGAAGATCACCCAGATCACCCAGAATATGCTGCAGGGAGAGATCACTTCCATCCAGGGCGGCAAGAGGATCGTCATGGGCCAGCCCCTGGCCAAAAAACTCAAGGTAAGGATGGGAGACACCGTTTCCGCGAAATTTCCGGATAGTGTTCCCGTCAACCTGGTTGTCTCGGGCATCTTCAGCTTCGGCTACAAGCAGGTAGATGAGGGCGCAGCCTACGTCTCCCAGGATACTGCCCGGCGCTTTTCAAACGAGGGAGATGTAGTGACGAGCATTGACATCAAATTGGCCGACCCCTTCCAGGCCCAGGCGGCGGCTGCCACCCTCCGATCACATGGTTATAACGCTAAAGACTGGCAAGAGCTTTTCCCGGACATCGTCCGAACTCTGGCCTTCGAAAAAACGCAAAATGCCATAACCATGCTCCTCTTGATGATCATTGCCACCTTCGGCATCGCCAGCATCATGAATATGCTGGTGGCGGAAAAGACACGCGAGATCGGCATGCTCATGGCTCTCGGTGCCAATCCGGCCAGCATCCGCCGGCTTTTCCTGCTGGAGAGCGGGGTCCTGGGCCTTATGGGTGCCATCGCTGGCTGCGCTCTGGGTTTGGTGGTTTGCCTGCAACTGCGGGGCGTGCAGATACAAAACGCTATGGGTGAGATGATGGATTTGCCCATTGCGCTCAATCCCGGTGACTTTGTCCTCTTCACCATCCTGGCCGTCCTCCTGAGCATCGCCGCCGGTTATTATCCGGCCAGAAAGGCATCCTTGCTGGATCCGGTTATTGCCCTGAAGGGATAGCCATGTTCGAGCTGGAAATAGCCAAGAAGCATATCATCTCCGACCCCAAGATGGTCCTTTTCACGGTCCTGGCCGTGGCTCTGGCAATCACCGTTATAGTAGTAATGATGGGCATCAGTGAAGGCTATCGGAGCGATCTGGTCAGCAGCCTGGTGGAGAACAATCCTCATTTGATTGTCAGCCCCAAGGAAAATGAGGATTACATCACCCTTTACCGAAGTCTCTCCACCATAATTAAGCGCTACCCGCAGGTGGATGCCGTCTCTCCACGCGTGCTTGGCAAAGCAGGAGCCAAACACAAGGACAACGTGCGCGGCGTAAGCTTCATAGGGGCCAATCCTCAAGAGGAAGATCTTCTTCAGAGAGTGCAAGAAGATATGGTCTGGGGCAGCTACACCGACTTAATATTCAAAAAAAAGGGCGCGGTATTGGGAACAAAGCTTGCGGAAGAGCTGGAGCTTGTGCCCGGACAGAAATTTACCCTCTCCCGCCAGAATAAGACACTCAATCTGGAGGTTGTCGGCCTCATAAGGACAGGAACGGGCCTGGATGAGACCTTGGTCTACCTTCCTCTTGATACCGCCCAGGAGCTATTGGAGCAGCAAGACGTAGTTTCTGAGATGGGAGTTCGGCTCTCTGATATCAACGTCGCGCAGGCGATCGCGTCTGACTTAAATTCACGCCTGGCTTATAAAGCAGAAAGCTGGCAGGAACTAAACAAGGACATCTTGCAGGTATTGGATACTCAGACAGTGATACTCTACATATTCTATGGTTTGATTTTTATCATAGCCGGATTCGGAGTGGCCAATACCATGATTATGACAGTAACCCGAAGAACCAAAGAGATAGGCATCTTATTAGCTATGGGCGCTACCAGATGGTCCATTGTAAAGATCTTCCTTCTGGAAAGCCTGATCCTCGGCCCGCCTGCAGCACTTCTTGGCTGTGCCCTGGCCTATGGCACGGCAAAGCTGATCGAAGCCTATCCTGTTCCGCTACCCAGCGACATATATCAGGTCTCCAGACTGACGGTGCTCCTCACGCCGGAAACCTTCGCCCTGGCTGTGGGCTTTGCTTTGGCGGTAAATTTCCTGGCTGGATTGTATCCGGCTTATAAGGCATCCCGGCTGGATCCGGTGGAGGCCATCGGCGAATGATGTGGAAGATGTTTGACGCACTGGCCGTGACAATTGCCTTCAGGCACATTATCGCCCGAAGGCGCCAGACTGCACTGTCCATCATGGCCGTAGCCCTGGCTGTGAGCATCTCGGTCATCTTCACCTCTCTTGTCACCGGCCAGCAGCAGATCCTTACCGATCTCGTGGAAGAGAAGCTTCCCCATGTTGTAGTCAAGCCAGAGCCAGGTGAGGACTTCATTCACCTTTATAACAGCCTGCTGAATAGGATCGGGACCCTGCCGGGCGTAAAATCGAGTGCTTTGTCCCTCTCGTCCACAGCCACGCTATCTCGTAAAGACAAGACCAAAAACGCTCTGCTGAAGGGGTCAGACCCCCTGGAAATGGACAAGATCTACAAGATAGGTGCATCAATGGTGCAAGGGGATTTAGGCAGCATTCAGCAGACGGGCAGGGCAGCCATCGGCCGTACCTTAGCCGAGAATCTGGATATCAAACTGGGGGATAAGATTTCCGCCACATTTCCCACGGCCAAAGCAACAGATCTAACCGTCACCGGCATCTTTTTTACCGGCACGCCTCTGGATGAGAAGGTGGCCTTTGTCTCCTTGAAGACGGCCCGCAATTTCCGAGATAAAGGGGATGTGGTAAATGCCGTCGAGATCAGCCTGCAAGACATCGGCCAAGCAGAAGAGCTGGCCGCCCAGATCTCCTCCTGGGGCTACAATGCCAAAAGCTGGCAGGAGAACAATCCCGAGATCATGCGGGCTATAAACATTGGCGGCTTCTGGACGAGATTCTCGGTGCTGCTCTTTATGGTGGTGGCCTTTTTTGGCGTGGCCAGCATCATGAACCTGCTCGTGGTGGAGAAGACAAGAGAGATCGGCATGCTCATGGCAATGGGTGCCAGCAGATCGAATATCCGAGATATCTTTCTGGTGGAGAGCGCCATCCTGGGTCTCATGGGAGCGGCAGCAGGCACCGCTCTCGGCCTGGTGGGTGTACTGCTTCTTGGAAATGTGCCCTTTGAGATCGCAGCCGGGGGCAGCGAGATTACCACACTGCCCCTTATCATAAATCCCTGGGAGATCTTCCTGCTCGTCTTTTGGGCGGTAGCTTTGAGCATAGTGGCGGCCGTCTATCCGGCAAGAAAAGCCTCCCGGCTCGATCCGGTAATAGCCTTGCGAGGCGGTTGAGGGCGGTGGATATGTTCGAATTTGATATTGCCTTGCGACATGTGGCTACCAACCGGAGAGGCACCGCATTCACCATGATCTCTGTCGCCATAGCGGTGGGCATCATTATCATGTCTCTTGGACTTACGGAAGGGGTGAGGGTACAGATCCTGGAGAACACGATAGAGAAAAATCCGCACCTCATAATCAATCCCAAGAAGACAGAGAGCTACATCAATATGTACCGGACGCTCTCAGAGACGATGGCAGATTATCCGGGCGTCTTGGCCGTTTCGCCCCGGCTGGTGGGCCAGGGAGCCGCGCGTTTCCAGGATCGTGTGCAGGGTGTGGAATTTGTGGGCGTGCATCCTTTCGAGGAGAATCAGCTCATGGCCGCGCAAGAGTCCATGATCTCAGGCAACTTCTCCGACCTCATATTCATTAAGAAGGGAGCCATCCTGGGAGTGAAGCTGGCAGAGAGCCTCAAGATCAGGCCGGGCGGCGATTTTTACCTCTATTTTAAGAACAATTCCGTGCGGCTGAAGGTCATCGGTCTGCTGGAAAAGGGAACCGTTAAGGATGAGACACTGGTCTACATCCCATTGAACACGGCCCAAGAGCTTATCGGTCAGGGAGATGTGGTCTCCGAGATCGGGGTGAAGCTGGCGGATTTTATAAATGCTCCTGCATTGGCCCTGGAGATGAATGGAAAAAGCCCTTATAAAACCACCAGCTGGCAGGACTTCAGCAAGGAGATAGCCAGATTCGTGGGCAATCAAAATGTGACAAACATGCTCTTCTATATATTCATACTATTAATATCGGCTTTTGTAATAGCCAATACGACGATCATGGTGGTTAGCAGGCGGAAAAAGGAGATAGGAATCCTCATGGCCATGGGGGCGGAGAGAAGCTCCATACTCAAGATCTTCTTGCTGGAGAACATGCTCATCAGCGTGCCGGCTGGAGCCCTGGGCTGCTTGCTCGGCTTTGGTCTGGCTAAGCTGGTATCACTTCTTCCCCTGGATGTGACAAGCACGGGCAGCAAAGCGGGGGTGCTCATTGTCGCCCGTCCTGAGTACTTTGTCTACGCTATGATCTTTGCCCTGGCCCTCAATCTAATCGCAGGAATTTATCCGGCCTACTCGGCCGCGAAGCTCGATCCAGTGGAGGCGATAGCAAGTGAGTGACGACATAATTGTGCTCAAAGATCTGAGCAAGATCTATGGAAACGGCGTGGAAGTACGGGCCTTAGACGGCGTCAGCGTTAAAATCAAAGCGGGCGAGTTTGTGGCCATTGTGGGCCCCAGCGGCAGCGGAAAAAGTACGCTGCTCAATATGATCGGCCTCCTGGACACGCCTAGCGTTGGCCAGATCTTTCTCAAAGGAATCGATGTCAGCCAGGCCAGCCCGGAAGAGCGGGCAAGGCTTCGCAATCAAGAGCTGGGCTTCGTCTTTCAGTACCATCACCTCATCCCGGAGTTCTCAGCTTTAGAGAACGTCATGATGCCCATGCTCATCGCCAAGAAAGGCCGGGCTGCCGCCAGAGAGAGGGCCCTGGAACTCCTGTCTGCGGTGGGCCTGGCTGATCGGCGGGACAGCCGGCCCAATCAGCTCTCCGGCGGCCAGAACCAGCGAGTAGCCGTGGCCCGGGCCCTGGCCAATGGGCCGTCCATCGTGATAGGCGATGAGCTGACCGGCAACCTGGATACAAAGACATCAGATCTCATCTATAACCTGCTGCGGGAGCTGAACAGAAAGATCAACCAGACCTTTATTTTAGTGACACATGATATGACACTGGCCGAGAAGACGGACCGCATCCTGCGCATTGTGGACGGCAAGCTCGTCTGCGAGATGAGGCGCAAGGACGGCGGTTTCGTCTCTGGCGAGATCTGTGATCTGGGAGAGGATGACGGAAAGATAGTGGGAGCATAGAATTGATAAGCTGCGAAGCCAGGGGCTGGCTCAGCGAGCATTATATAAAAGCCAATAATCACAGATGCATAACGAAGCGATCATTTTTCGTTTCCCTACCTTATTATGTCCGTTACATGTTCATTTCTTTCCTGACTTGGCAGCAATAGATGCCACGTGCTTCCCCTGGAATCTAGCTGCAGCCAGCTCGTTTTCACTTGGCAAACGCTCTCCCTTTTGGCCAGCTATCGTTGTGGCTCCATAAGGTGTTCCTCCAGTTATCTCATCGATGCGCAGCTGGCCTTGGAATGTGTATGGAAGACCGACTACAATCATTCCCAGATGGAGCATAGTCGTATGCATGCTGAGAAGAGCGGCCTCCTGTCCGCCGTGCTGCGAGCCGGAGCTGGTGAAGGCACTGCCTACCTTTCCCACCAGGGCACCATTTCGCCAAAGCTTTCCCAGAGAATTAAGGAAATGTTGCATCTGGGCACACATATTGCCCAAATATGTGGGCGCGCCGAGAATGATTGCGTCAGCTTCGATCAGGCTATCCGGGGTGCAGATTGGGATCTCTTTGAATGATTTCTGGAATTCGGAGGCGCCCCTTTGCTTAATATCCTCCTCCGTCAGTATCTCCGGAATGCGCATCAGAAATACTGTTGCACCATCGTCTTTTGCTCCCTGCATAATAGCTTTCGCCAGGCGATTAGTATGTCCTAGCATTGAGTAGTGTGCTATCAAGACATTCATAAATTACCCTCTCAGATGATGTTATACGACTAATATAGCCATTTTAGGATTTAAGTATTGCCGTCCTTTCAGCCTATCTGTATATAAATCTATATATCTTTAGTTAGCGCAATCATGGGGACTCAGCTTTATTCTAAGGTATCGCAAAATAAGAGAATGTCATTGCATCCGGTATCTAGGTAATATACGAACTAAGAATTTGTTAATTTGGTTAAAAAATATAAATTATGAAGAAAATTCCCGCAATTATGGAATTCCCTATGTGACCGGCTTTCCAGAGGCGTTCGAGCTGATTGAGACCGGAGATATCTTGACCCGTTGATGGCTACCAGGGCATAGTCACCATCGAGAAAAGATATCTTCAAAAAAATTAGGTGCTGGTCTCCGGCCACTTCAGGACATCAGCACTGTATCGATGGCGTGTATCACAGACTCCGGTCAACCTCTGCCTGGTGCTTTCATGGCACTGGCATTTACCACCCCGCTTCAAGGTGTTTTCAGGGGGCGGTGATGGAGTCCGCCTCACTCGGACCCTGACATCCTAATAATATCTCCCCACATCAATATTCGTTTTTTCCTATATTATGTATCTGCAGCCATGTCATTGATTACCCGCAATGCAATCTCGTTTCTGCGAGAGAATGGTGGAGTCCAGGGATCGTTATACTGCATCAATAGCGGCTCTCCCTCTGTCGAGATCCCGCGAACTTCCAGCGTCTTGCTCAATAGCTCGATATATTTTTCATAATTCCCCTCGGTCATGTAGCCGGAGAATCTTATCGTGGCCAGCTTTCTTGGTTCAATCAACTGGATCTTGACTCTGCTTGATGAAGGCTTGGGAATGCTCTGGATATCGAACCGCTCCGGCATTATAAACGCCATAAATTGACCCTTTTCAGTATTCATTGTCACAACAGGCGCAGTCATCTCGATCTTTTCACCCTTATTGGAGTTTGTTTTGGCCGGTTGCGGTGCTGGCGTGACCACCGGTGCCGTCATCTCGATCTTTTCACCTCTTTCGTTTTCTCCGGAGATGTATCTGAACAATGGGCTAAAGGCATCGTTCTGATTCTCTGCGATTGTGGTGGCCCAGATCTCCTCGGGATAGGCCCTTATTTCTACTCCATTCTCTAAGGTCTCCAGGACCTGGTAACTAGCTTCAGATACCGACATGGAAATAAACACCCCATAAAGGGTCCATATGAATAACAGCACAATAAGGATGAGCCCAGCCTGAATCGGCCATGATAATTTCATGAAAATACCTCTGATCCCTAGACGCAACAATGAAATACAATCAGTTCTTAAAATTTATAGCTTTCGAGCTGACTACAAGAGATTTGATTTTGAGTCGAAAGGTAATCATTACCTTGATTGCTCCCCTGCTTGGAGGTCTTAGGCTTTGGACATTTTGCCCCATTTTTTCCCGATTGTGGCCATCTATCGGATTGAACTCCCTGATCCGAATGATGAATAAGACCTTCAATGGATTCAGCGGTTAAATTCGTCAATGCCTTTGCCAGAGCGTTCATGGCCAGATCGCTTCTTATGCTCCGGCTCAGCTCCCTACCTATGCACTTTCTGCTAAAAATATCCAGGACAATCGCGAGAAAGATATGCTCATGCTGAAGCTGGACATAAGTGATATCAGAAGCCCATGCCTTGTTCAGCCCTGTGATTTCCCTATCTTTTAGAAGGTTTGGATAGATAGGTAAACCATTAGTGGAATCGGTTGTTTCCGGCTTAAATTTCTTCTTATGGCAAAGCAGTTTCTCCTGGCGCATGAGCTTCAGCACGCGCTTGTGGTTAACCACATAGCTGCGATTCTAAAGTTCTGCTGTGATCCTTCTGTACCCGTAATACGGAAACTCCAAAGCTATCTTTTGAATCTGGTTAATCAGATCCGAAGATTCGCCATTCTCGGCAGGGATCTTTTCGGACCGCATCAGCCATTCATAGTAGCCGCTGCGACTTACATCGAGCGCCAAGCAGGAGAGAGATATTGGTAACAGAAGACCATCTGATTGACCTTTCTGGATGATCATATTTCGTCCCTCAACATCGGCCTTAGTCTCTCTTTCGGACCTCATTCTGGGTCATAGCGAAGGCTTTTTTTAAAAGTTCAATTTCGGCGTGAGCCTGGCCCAGAAGCCTTTCCAATTCTGCAATCTTCGCCTCATCTTTGTACTTGGTTATGTTACCCTTGAATGCTTTTTCGGGATTTTCGGCCAATTCTGCCTTCCATCGGCAAGGAAGACTCGGATGGATGCCATATTCGCGGGCTATCTGAGCAAGTGGCTTGCCTGCCTCAAGTTCTGTTAATACTGATATCTTGAAGTCTCGGTCGTAACGCCGCCTTATCTTCTTCATGCAGTTTCCTCCATGAGTTGGCATTGCTTAACTTTTTGTCCACTCTGGTGGGTTCACTCAATTTTTGAGCCGTTTCCGGAGGATCTAATAGAGCTTTGCGCACACTCGCAGTGTAAATGGGCGAGAGAAGAACTTTTTATAGGATGAGATAATGTATAAGCTAAGAATTGGCATTGCTACTGCAATTGGATTGCTGCACAGTTTGCGACCCTGCAGATCAACTTGAAGGAAATATCATTCGAAAAGTGAATTCCAAATAATTCTATTTATATGTCGAAAATGGACGAAGTGGCGCTGGTATTTCCCCATCAGCTTTTCGATCTTCATCCTGCATTTTCCGAGGATAGAAGCATCTTCCTGATCGAGGAACCGATCTTCTTTCAAGGCATAACCGGTCGGATGAAATTTCACAAAAAGAAGCTGATGTTTCATCGGTCGACTATGCAGGCATATAGAGATCGGTTGCTGACAAAAGGATACATCGTGAATTATCTAATGTACCAGCAAGACCTTTTCGAAGCTTTGAAGCATGAAGATGTCTTGAAGATCTATATCGCCGATACCGTCGACCATATTTTAGGGAACAAGATTTCAAAGATCGCCAAGATGCTAAAGGCGGAACTGAATGTCCTGGAGTCTCCTGGATTTCTGACCCCTATTGACTGGATAGAAGAGTTCTTCCAAGGAGCTAATCATCTTTCCCAAACTAAATTCTACGTCGCTCAACGCAAAAGGCTCAAAATTTTGCTGGACAAAGAGGGACATCCCATTGGCGGAAAGTGGAGCTTCGACGCAGAGAATCGCAAGAAACTCCCTCATGACGTTCCCATACAAGATCTGCCTAAATTCGAACAAAGCAAATACATTCAAGAAGCTAAGAACTACGTAGAAAGCAACTTTTCCGACCATCCTGGATCTACGCAGAATTTTCAATATCCGATTACCCATGAACAGGCAGATTTTTGGTTTCATCAATTTTTGAAGACAAGGCTGAATCAGTTTGGCGACTACCAGGACGCTATCTCTCAGAAAGACTCTTTTCTTTTCCATTCTCAGCTCTCGCCACTGCTAAACATCGGCTTGCTCAGTCCCGAGCGAGTAGTTGACTACACTCTGAGATATTCACTTGATCATGAAATTCCTTTGAACTCTCTAGAAGGATTTCTCCGACAGATAATCGGCTGGAGAGAATTCATGCGTGCTGTTTACGTTTTAAAAGGAAAACAAGAGCAAGAAGAAAACTTCTGGGGTCATATCAGACAGTTGCCTACGTCGTTTTATAGCGCATCGACGGCTATTGAGCCGATTGACAGATCAATTCGACGTCTACTGAGCACATCCTATCTAAACCATATAGAACGACTGATGATTCTTGGGAATTTCATGCTGCTTTGCGAGATTAATCCCTATGAGGTCTATAGATGGTTTATGGAGATGTTCATAGACGCTTATGATTGGGTCATGGTGCCCAACGTTTACGGCATGAGTCAATATGCCGACGGTGGCAAGATCACTACCAAGCCCTATATCAGCTCCTCCAGCTACATCTTGAGGATGAGCGATTATGAAAAGGGAGATTGGTGCAAGATCTGGGATGGCCTTTACTGGAGGTTTCTTTACAAGCACATCGACCATCTGAGCAAGAATCCGCGCATGGGGCTAGCCATTCGAAATCTCGATCGGATGGACAAGAACAAGCTAGAAGATCATCTGGCCATTGCTGAGAAATTCCTGCAAGGCCTGCAATAATTAAGGAGAAAAAAATCACCGAAACTGCCGTGGGCTCTAAGACATGGCCTGCATATGATAGATGAAAATCGAAATGCTTCGGCATTGTAAATTCCGATTTAGTAGCGAGCTAGAAAAGTGGCATTTCTTGTGCAGTTGTTTCTTTATCTGTGACTCTCGTTGGATCCACCCGTGGTTTTCTTGCAGGCACATGCGGAAACACAAAGTCTCGCAAAGTATAAAAGAAAAAAGCCCCAAGAGACTATCACGATGCTGTTTCTAACCGTGAGATCGGAGATAGTTTCTCATTTGAGCTACATAATCGGCTCGAAGGGAGAGGCGTTTGTCGTCGACCCCCGGAGAGACTGCGATGTCTACAGCGGGATCGCACAGGACCATGGGATCAGGATCCGGCACATCTTCGAGACTCACCGGAACGAGGACTATGTCGTCGGATCCCGTGAACTCTCCCGGATCACCGGTGCCAGAATACACCATGGTCCGGGGCTCCCCTGGACGTACGGGGAGACGCTCCACGACGGCGAGGAGTTCCGGGTCGGGGCATTGAAGATCGTCGCCCTGCACACCCCCGGGCATTCCCCGGACAGCACATGCTATGTCCTCTACGACAGGGAGAGCGGGGACCGTCCCGTGATGGTCTTTACCGGAGACACGCTCTTTATCGGTGACGTCGGCAGGACGGATTTCCTCGGCCCCGACAAAACAGCGATGATGGCCGGGAAACTCTTCGACAGCCTTCATGGAAAACTGCTCACCCTTGGTGACGGTGTTGTTGTCCTGCCCGCGCATGGTTATGGCTCGGTCTGCGGCGGCACGATAGGTGAACGTGAGATCAGCACCATCGGTGCCGAGAGGGCAATGAACCCTATGCTGAAGCTAACATTTGACGAGTTCGTTACGCGAAAGGTCGGTGAGAAACACGAGACTCCGCCCTATTTCAGTGTTATGGAACGATACAACCTCGAGGGCCCGCCAATTCCGTCACACCTGCCTGCGCCCCCCGCACTCAAACCCGACGCGTTCAGGGCGGCAACTGCAGGAGGCATACCCATCATAGACACACGGGCCCCACCCGCATTTGGAGGGGCTCATATCGAAGGCGCCTACAGCCTTCCGCCATCGAGACTGTCAAACGCCGGCTGGGTCGCTCCCGTTGAAAAAGAGGTACTCATCGTCGTCGATGATCCCAGGGCTCTTGACTTCGCTGTAAGGAACCTCTACCGGATGGGATACACCTCCTTTTGCGGCTACCTCGAAGGCGGCATCGAGGCGTGGTATAAAGGGGGAAATCCGCTCTCCCGGGTGGATCTGCTGACGTGCCAGCAGCTCAATACGCTCATCAGGTCGGGGGAACCGCCGGTGATCGTGGACGTTCGCAGGTACAGCGAATGGGACGAAGGGCATATTGAGGGAGCGACCCACATCTATCTTGGCAGGCTCCCGGAGAAGCTGGGCGAGATCCCTGAGGGAAAAAACGTGGTGTTCCAGTGCAAGACAGGGACACGCTCCAGCTTCGCTGCAAGTATCCTCCTGAAGACGGGCAGGAAGAGAGTGTATAACCTCCTCGGGGGCATCGACTCCTGGAAGAACCTCGGCTACCCGCTGGTGAAAGATTAAACCCAAAGTTTATTTATTCCCGGTAGCAATCTAAACACATGTTTCCCCTCGGTATAGAACCCTACCTTATCGGTGGGATCATCATCGGCCTTGGCGTCAGTATCATCTACATCCTGACCGGGCTTCACGCGACTCAGAGCAGCTTTTTCACAACGACGCTCTCATGGTTCTCAAAGCTGCCGCACTTCCAGGATAAGAGGAACATCGGGGAGCGCGACTGGCGACTTGCGCTGTGCCTCGGCCTGATCTCTGGCGCCTTACTCTACACATTCACCCTGTCACCTTCTGGTATGTTTGTAACCGGTGTCAATCCCTGGAGGCTGGCACTGGGCGGGCTGCTCGTTGGTTTCGGCACACGGCTCTCTAACGGTTGCACGTCAGGCCATGGAATAAGCGGCCTTGCGTCCCTCTCAACCACATCCCTCTATGCTGTCATTACCTTCCTGGGGTTCGGCATCATAACAGCCCACCTCCTCGAATTCATGGGGGTTATGTAATGAACGCCAGGAACATCGCGGTCTACGGGGGAGGTATCCTCTTTGGTTTTGGCCTCGCCTATAGTGGTATGACCCGGCCGGAGATTGTCCTCAGTTTCCTCAGACTGGATGATCTCGGCCTCATTTTCGTCATGGGTGGCGCAGCGGTGGTCACCTTTGTCGCTATAAACATCGTGCCGAAATTCATGAAAGCCCCTGCACTCGGGGGAACCTTCAGGCCCCGGGTCAGTGTATTGACAAGAAACACGCTGATCGGCGCAGCAATATTCGGAACAGGGTGGGGAATTTCAGGCCAGTGTCCCGGCTCAGCAGTTGCAAGCCTCGGCACAGGAAACTGGCCCATTATTGTTGGCCTTACATTCATGTTCCTCGGTGCTTACCTCAGGGGCAGATTCATCCGAGACGGGAATTAAGAGTTCCGACGAACACACTTAAAAATCGGAATAAATAAGCCATGGGTGTAAATCGATGGTCTTCGATCCCATGTTGCTGATACTTGCGTTTCTGACCGCTGTCATCGATATAATCTTTGGTATGGGCTTCGGGTTGACGATGACGCCCATCCTGCTCTTTTTAAACTACACGCCAAAGGAGATCGTGCCGTCGCTCCTTCTCAGCAGCCTCATCGGCAATATCCTGAGCAGCTTCTTCAACCACCGCCTGAAAAACGCGGATTTTACACCCGGCGGCCATCTCTTTAAGATTGTGATCCTTATCGGAGCGGTAGGTATTGCAGGCAGCATCTCAGGAGCCACCTTAAACACGGAGATCTCAAACTTTTACCTCGGGCTCTACATAGGCACCCTGATAACGGGCACGTGGCTCTTTCTCCTCCTGAACAAATCCCTGGTCATTGACTTCAGCTGGGCAAAGATTGCGATTCTCAGCCTCTTTGGCAGTTTCAATAAAGGGATAAGTGGCAGCGGCTTTGGCCCGATAATCACAACCGGCCTGTTATACATGAAGATCAGCGAGAAGGAGGCTGTTTCTGTCCAGAGCTTCTCTGAACTTTTCATCAGTCTCGTTGGCTTCGTCACATTCCTCGTCTATGGATCTGCCGTGAACTGGGATCTGACCCTCTCTCTTTCTGTTGGCGTAGCAGCTTCAGCGCCTATCGCTGCGTTCATTATGCCGGTTTTTCCACCGGATACTTCGGTGTATGATGCGCTGAAGGATATGAAGGAGCGAGGGGTGTCCCTGGCACTGGTAGGGGATGTCAAGAGTAAAACCGGCCTCCTGATCATGGATGAGGTCATCCGAAGGATGCTCTAGGAGGTCCGACGACGCTGATTGATTCTGTGCAAGGCCTCTGGAATGCCTATGACCTGACGCTCCGCACCATGGAGCAGCTTACGATGTTTTCAATCGCTCTCGCAGTAACCCTCACAGTCGGAATCGCCCTGGGAGTAGAATTCTTTTCCAGTTTCCAGGCCAGAGCGGCAGGTTTTGCCGTCTTGAATATCGTGGAGATGATTCCGGACATTGCTCTTCTCATCCTCCTGATTCCGCTGATAGGCATCGGCTTCCCGCCCACAATCACAGCTGCGGTACTCTATTCACTGCTTCCTGTAGCCCGGAACACCACTGCTGGCCTGTCGGGGGTTAGCAGCGACCTTATCGAAACCGCCCGGGCCATCGGCCTGACCGGCAGTGAGACCCTCTTCTGGGTGCGTTTTCCTCTCGCCCTTCCCCTCATTGCCGCGGGGGTCAGGATTGCGGTCATCTTCTGCATGGGGGTCGTGACCCTTGGCGGGATCATCGGAGCAGGAGGCCTTGGTGCCCCTCTCCAGGCCGGGATCACCACCAACAATGACCTGCTCATCATGGTAACCGGGGGGTGGGTAGCCATTCTTGCCGTGGCCATGGATGGCCTGGCCGCGGGCATCACCCGGCTACTTTTGAAGCGGTATGGTGGTGGGGCATGACAGCCCTTTCAGATGCGGTAGTAGTTCATGTCTTCCTGGCCTATTGCGGGTTTGGGATGGCGGTCTTGGCAGGCATCCCTCTGGCGGTGCTCTCCCTCCGGTCGCGTTATGCAGCGATCCTGGTCTCATCCATCACCGGGATTAGGTCAGGCTATTCCGATCTTCGCTCTGGTGGCCTTCATGGTACCTCTGGTGGGGATAGGATTTATCCCGTCAATTATCGTAGTCTTTATCAGCACCCTGCTGCCCATTGTCCGCAGTACCTTTGCAGGCATTGCTTCTGTGGATCAGGGCCTGATTGACGCGGCAAATGGCATCGGCCTCACCTGGAAAGAGACCCTGATTAAGGTGAGAATCCCGCTCTCCTGGCATGCCATATTCTCAGGATTGAAGTTCTCCTCGATAATCGCAAATGGGGTGGCGGTGATAACCGTGTTCATTGGAAGCGGCGGTCTGGGGACCATCATCTTAAGGGGCCTGGCCCGATTCTATATCCCTGAGATCCTGACCGGCATCATTCCGGCCATTGCCATTGCCTTGATCGCTGATTATCTTCTATCGCGGTTGGAGGAACGGGTAACCCCGCTACCCCTGCGGGATGGTAAGCCATTTGGCCGGTATCCTGATGCGATAAAATTGCCGCGGCTTCCCTGAATCAAGGCTATGATAACCCGGCCCCCATGTCAAGCCAAAATGCTAGGTCTAGATGGATCTGCACCGGATCAATAGCTGCAACAATGAACGGGGCCAGGAGATCAGCCCGCATGTCTTTGAGTCCGGCAAACCCTTGTCTATTTCCCTACACCAGATACAATCGATTTTGATTGATCCTCTTCGAGCATACCGGCTAGGGCCTGAATCTCAACTCTAATACTATTTGACAACGCAAGTGATTTGCCGTAAAATAGTAGTAATATAATAAAAATATATGATCTTCGTTTGGCTTATAAATAATTAAGTCATTTCATTTCTTTGAGCATTATTTCACGCTGCCCAAAAAAGTAATATATTCAAAACGAAAGCATAAGATAAGATATCTAAGGAGACTTTATTTATGAGCTACTTAGACCAATTCCAAAAGGCAATTCTCACTGTCCTTATAGCTTTGATGAGCCTTGTAGTCCTGCTGGCTACTCTGGAATTAATCTATGTCCTGGCCATAGATATATTATCTCCGCCTATACTACTCCTTGAGATAAATGAAATATTGAGTATCTTTGGATATTTTCTTTTGATTTTGATAGGCGTCGAGCTATTAGAAACATTTAGGATTTACCTTCAAGAACATGCAATTAACGTTCAAGTGGTCTTTCTAGTCGCAATAATTGCGATTGCACGGAAGGTTATTATTCTAGAGTTTGATAAGACTCAGGATCTCACTCTAATTGGAATGGGATTTATCATAATCTCACTTGCAAGCGCATATTATTTGGTCAAAAAAAGCCAGGATGATGTAAGCTGCAAGAAACTGTAATTATGGTCTGGGAGACTCCTGGTAAATTCAATGCTTTTATTCAAGTAACAAAAGCTACTAGTGTTGCGTCAACTATCCCGTGTCGTATAAAGGCGATACAGTTTAACTCTCGCATCATGTGTGGTGAATTGCCAATTTATCTTTGCATTTTTATTTCTTGCCCATAAAAAGCTTTTCTCCTGCCCATTCACACTGCGAGTCCGCACAGAGCTCAACCAGCTCCTCTGGGAATGGCTCGAAGATGGTCTGATTCTTAATGTAATCCTGGCCGAAACGAACTGCCCAGCTTTGCAGCATTGCCAGAAGGGCGCTGGAGGGGATCTTCTTATCTTTGTACCTATTGATGCTGCTGAGGAAATGGTCTTTTTCCTCCCCCGTGAGCTGGTCTTGGAAACATCCCAGGGAATGCATGAGCACATTGGCCTTGGACGCAGTCCTGGGCGGACTCTTTAAAGCCTTCGCTAGATGCTCCTTATAAAGGCCGGCCTGTCTTGCGAAATCCATGTCCTCATGATTCGCGACGATATCGGATAGAATCCTGCATTCCTTGTGGCTATGGGCCGCAAGCAAGAATTTATTGATCTCGTGGAATCTAACTAGAGCAGAGACATCACCGGATCTTCTCACTTCTCGAAAGCTGGCCAGGGCATAGATCTTGGTCAAGAAGTGCTCTCTGATATTGAAATTTCTCAGCCTGCCTTCATCTTCTATAGCCAGATCCGAAAAGGACTTGACCACAGCTCCTCCGAAGAAACCTGATGTTTTTGAAATTGCCCCTGACTTGGATGTACCGGAATATACCTTAATATCCTTCATGCCGCAAGAGGGTGAGCGGAACTTGAGAATGAATCCATCCACCTCCGGCAAGGAGTTCAAGTACTGGTTTGAGAAGTCCCTCATTTTATCTGTTACATCCAGGTTTGTCGCCGGCTGCATGAGCTTTGTCTCATCCCCCACAGATACTATTCTCACCGTATCCCTGGGAACCCCCAGGCCAATCTCCATCTCTGCGCACACGGGAATAAAATCAACATAAGGCATTAAAGCTTTGACGAAGTCGCTGGGAATCATGCTGCCGTCGTACCGGCAATGGTCATGCTCGATGCATTTGCTTATCACTATCTTGGGCCGAAAAAACTCCCTCATGAATGGAGATTAAAGTGACGTTCTGTTATTATTACTTGTTGCTGAGCATTGCTGAGTTGATGCCATCTTCCCCCCTGGCAAAGGCCTCGTACATGGGAGTAGAGACTGTTATTGGTCCAGCAGCATAAAATCCCTGCTTGATTTTTTGTTCCAGAGACAGCAGGGCTAATTGAGACGGCTGACATATTAGCCGTGCATGGTGGCTTGAACTAAGTTGCCATCGGAAAAAGAGTTTTAAAAAAAAGGGCGCAGGTGCAGTATATTCGGCTACATCAAGGCATCAGAACTGTATCAATAGCGTGTATGACGCCGTTTGTACATTCGATGTCTGCCTGCACCACCTTGGCATCATTTACCATGACTCCGCCATCGGCAAGAGTGATAGTGACATTCTCTCCCTGCACTGTCTTGACTGCCATATTATTTGTTAGATCAGTGGACATAACCTTGCCAGCAACCACATGGTAGGTTAGGACGGCGGTCAGTTGCGTCTTGTTTGCCAGCAGTGCATCAAGCTGGTCCTTTGGTATCTTGGCAAAGGCATCGTCTGTGGGAGCGAAGACCGTAAAGGGACCTGCACTCTTAAGGGTGTCCACCAAGCCAGCCGCTTGAACGGCGGTAATTAGCGTCTTGAAATTTCCTGCAGCTACTGCCGTATCCACGATGTCTTTTTCGGAAGTAAGCACTGTGTCAATAGCGTGTATGACGCCGTTTGTACAAACGATATCTGCCTGCACCACCTTTGCGTCATTTACCATGACACCGCCATCGTCAAGAGTGATAGTGACATTCTCTCCCTGCACTGTCTTGACAGCCATATCATTTGTTAGATCAGTGGACATCACCTTGCCAGCAACCACATGATAAGTAAGGACGGCGGTCAGTTGCGTCTTGTTTGCCAGCAAGGCTTCAAGCTGGTCCTTTGGTATCTTGGCAAAGGCATCGTCTGTGGGAGCGAAGACCGTAAAGGGACCTGCACTCTTAAGGGTGTCCACCAAGCCAGCCGCTTGGACGGCGGTAACCAGCGTCTTGAAATTTCCTGCAGCTACTGCCGTATCCACGATGTCTTTTTCGGATGTCGCCATCTTTGAAGCGGCCATAGGGGTCGAACCACACGATCCAATCATACAAATCCCAGCCAACAACGTGGCCGAAATCAGCAATGCATACAGAGTTGCTTTTTTCATCATATCGGATTCCTCCTTCTACTAATCTGATTTATCTATCCATTGCTGCAATGGCAGCCACATATATGGCGGACAAGCCTACCAAAATGTAAACTGCCCGAGACAACATCGACATATGCCCAAGCAAGGTGGCCACTAAATCAAAATTAAAGGCCCCAACCAAACCCCAATTGAGCCCGCCTACTATTACCAGTACCAGAGCTACCCAGTAGATTATATTCTTCTCCAATTGAATCCCTCTCTGACCTATTTTGGCATCAAGACTGTGTCTATCATGTGACAGACTCCATTAGAGACTTCTATATCCGCCTGGATTACCTTGGCACCGTCCACCTTCACACCATCAGAGGTATCGATGGTTAAGCTTCCTCCTTGCAGGGTCTTGGCGGATTTCATCTTCATGACATCTTTGGCCATGACCTTGCCGGAGACTACGTGATAGGTAAGAACAGCGGTCAGCTTTGCCTTATCTTTAATCAGTCCATCTAATGTTGCTTTGGGTATCTTGGCAAAAGCAGCGTCATTAGGAGCAAAAACCGTAAAAGGTCCTTCCCCGCTCAACGTCTCAACAAGGCCAGCGGCCTTAACTGCCGCTACCAGAGTATTAAATTGTCCCGCTTCGATAGCTGTCTCTAAAATGTTTTTCATACAAATAACTCCTTTCTTTTTTAAGTTATATTTACCTTATAAGCATATAAATCTATGGAGCTTTTGATACTGTTTATTTTCATACAGCCCATATCCCGCACATGCAACATCTAAACGCAGCATTTTTTCAAGCAAGCGATCTCCTCCAAAATCAAGTAGTGCGATTGCTTAGCTTTAGCTCCAAATTATATTCTAAAATATTTATAGAAACAGTTCCTCTGGATTCAAGACTCCAACAAGGAGACTCTACTTTTCAGCACATTGTCAGAATGTTATACATTCACATTTAAGAATCGATAACAAAAAAATATTCCTGCCATTTGAAGCTTTGGTGCGAAGTGTGGGTTAAAATATTAATGCAAAAAATTATATCTGTTGATATTCATTGAGATGAATCATGAAAAATAGTGAGCACGAAAAAAAATTTAACGGCAGGCTAACTGGAAAACTCTAATCGCGTCTGCGATATGCAACAAATGCAACAGACAATAGGCCAGCTATTGCGATGATGCCTTCGAAGCCCGGCGTGCTCTTCTGAGTCGTTGCTTCGGCCTGCTTAGCAGTTTCTTCAGCTTTCTTAGTTGTCTCCTCTGCTTTCCCGGCAACTGCTGCGGCGGTTCCAATGGCTACTGCGGCCTTGGCCGCAACAGGGGGCAAGATTACAGCATCTATGACATGGACCACCCCATTGCTGGCCTTGATGTCGGCTTTAATGACTTTGGCGTTATTCACCATGACGCCAGCTGGGTCGATGGTTATCTTGACATCGCTTCCTTCCACAGTCTTTACTGACATACCATTCTTCAAGTCAGAGGACATCGCCTCTCCAGGAACCACATGGTATGTTAGAACCGCAGTCAGCAAGGTTTTATTGGCCATCAGGGCATCCAGAACAGCCTTGGGCACCTTGGCAAAGGCCTCATCCGTGGGGGCAAAGACTGTGAACGGTCCGGGGCTGCTCAATGTATCAACAAGTCCTGCTGCTTTTACAGCTTCAACCAAGGTATTGAAGTTTCCTGCAGCCACTGCCGTCTCAACGATATTCTTCTGCGATTCGGTTTCCGCGGTCTTTGACGCATAATCTGATGCTCCTGCCAACGAAGCTAACAGGAATAGTGCGGCTAGAATAGTTATGATTTTCATCTTCATGTTCTCACTCACAGGATTCATTACTATGATTGTAAGCATTATTAACTATTAAATCTATTCATTCATAGATCGAAGTATGACTATCTGTCCCGTGAAGTGCGCATCGTTTTTCATGCTGGCACACGCCCTTTCCTGGCTCGCCTGGCTCCGGTCGGCGCTTAGGCTAGAAAATGCGCTCGGCCAGTTGGCCCTCTTTGCCGCTGGATTTGCGCCGGCTGTGGCCACCTCCATCATCACATGAGCTCGGGCGAATCGCTGAGAGAGGCCCATGAAAGTTCTAACGCGTTGGTCCTGGGAAGAAATGAGGAACCGGGATGGCGCGGTTTTGATCTGCCAAGGCTGAAGGAACAATTCAAACAACTCTCGTAAATATCGTCGCCCTCATCTTCGTGTATAAATTGGTCTACAATGGCACGGAAAGCATGCTGCTCTAGATCCTTCTTCATGCCAGCTATAATACAGCAAACGGCCTTCATGTCCCTCTTAAGGGGTGAGGACTTCAGGTGATGGTTTAATTGTCAGCCAATTGCTACAACGTCAGAGCTATATAGTTTTAGCTATATTCTTTGTTATTTAAGGGAGAACCTTCAATGGAGATGGACGATATCATTCGCACCCTAAATGAGGATTTTATGCGCGAGTTAGAGGCTACACTAATTTACGCACGGAACTCATTCATCATGACGGACTGCGCATCCAGTAGAGTTACAGAGGCTATCGCTGTGGATGAGATGAGGCATATGTGGTGGCTGGCAGATCTGATAAC